>Ga0208661_100016_pt1 | contig 40231 bp, 36 predicted proteins | sample ECHtaG_2_FD_187132 | JGI IMG/M metagenome (GOLD analysis project Ga0208661, IMG submission 187132) | Hot spring microbial mat communities from Yellowstone National Park, Wyoming, USA - ECH_C virus_MetaG (SPAdes) (version 2) | ecosystem: Environmental > Aquatic > Thermal springs > Hot (42-90C) >...
AGACACTTGGCTCTCTGGGAACACCCTGTGCACCACTAGGGTAAAGAAGCCGATTTTACTCAGGTAGAGCCGAGCCCTCCTCTTCTTTTTGTTTTTGCCTTGTCCAGCATCCCTCGTGTTAGAAAGCCTCCAACCAGATTGAGGATAAACCAAAGAAAGAAACTTGTACGGCTTCTTTTTCTTCGGCTTGTTCGCTAAGCCGTCGAGGAACCTCTCCCGTGCCTGGTAGAACCTATCAGCAACCTGCTGGGTAACTTGGGAGTGTAACACTTGAAACTCAGGGTTCTGTTTTCTCAGGTCTAAAGCGAGCTGCCTGAGTTCGGTTTTATTCATAGTGCGCTTGTTCTCCTCATACTCTTCTTGCTCTGCGTGTAGGAGCGTGTTGTAAAGCTTACACGCTGCTTCGAGCTGGGTTTTCAACACCCTCGCCGTGGTTTTCGATGAGTAAGCTCTGAAGCGGTATGCTCTTACACGCATTGCCAAATATTCTTTGCGTATGTATTTATGCCTTTGGGATCCCCGCGTTAAAAGGCGAGGTTTTGGAAAGTTTATAATGTTACTCTGAACTACGCCATGCGGGACGGTAGAGCAAAATCACCCTCAGTATCCGCAGTTAGCAAAAACAGATTTTTTATTTATAGTGTGTGACGAGGCTTTGGAAACTTATAGGAAGACCCAGTTATAATTCTGATTAATCAGCCTTGACTACTTTCTCTCGACATTGCTTGTAGCTGGTTAGACTAACCGGTGCTGGCTAACCTTGTTTTAAGGCTGAAAGCATTGAGGAAGCACCGCTTATTAGGAGTTGGTCGTCTGAGCCCACGGCTATGAGTTTGTACCCTTTCTCGAGGTACGCTCTGGCGGTTTTGGGTGAGAATGCGAGTGTGCCTCCGGGGATATCATGCTTTATACCTATCTTCAATATTTTATCCATTGCCTCCTGAACGTCGGCAGCGTCGGGGTTGCCTAGGTGTCCAAGCGATGCGGCGAGGTCGTTTGGGCCCACAAACCAGGCGTCAACGTTGGGTGTGTCAATGATTTCCTCGAAGTTCTCAATAGCCTGCCTTGTTTCGATTTGAACTATTGTCATGGTTTCCCGGTTCGCTGTTTTAAGGTACTCTGAATGCCTCGTGTAGTAGGATGACGCCCTTCTAGCACCCAGACCCCGCACCCCTGAGGGCGGGTACTTCACGCATCTTGTAGCCTGCCCTGCTTGTTCCCGGTTACTCACCATTGGAATCATTACACCATGCGCCCCCAAGTCGAGCGCGTGTTTTATGTACACTAAGTCGTTTGCTGGAACCCTCACTATCGGTGTTATCTTTTGGGGTGTGACTTGGAGTAGACCCTCTAGTGATGTAACCGTGATTGGTGCGTGCTCCATGTCGAATAGGAACCAGTCAAACTCGAGGAGGGAGAGTATTTCGGGTATCTCCGGGTGGGGTATGGTTACCCAGCAGCCAAGGGTGGGCTCTCCTCTCAAAAGCTTTTCTCTAAGCAGGTTCTTCATGTTAGCTCCCACACAAGCCTAGCTTTAAGGTCTTTTGAGGCTCATGAGCTTTTGGTGTTTTACGAAGCCCAATAACCCTAGCACACTGTGGATTGGATTCCAACACACCGTATGTGGTTTCTTTCTAGCAACGCTTAAACCTATATCTCGCACTCGGTTTCAAGCTGTCAACGCTGAGAGTATCCACTTCACCCGCTGAAAGGCTTCAACGAGGCCTTGATCCTTATTCGTCGGCTAAAAAGGCCAAGTCATTCCCCCCTACCCAACTACCCAACCATGATTACGTGTTAATACGGAGGACTATGTGTGTAGGCGCAGGCCATCGTTGTTTTTGGTGGCGGACACGGCGCTCACTAGTCTACTGCTTTTGGTGCGCACTTTAATAAGATTCATCGCGGCGCGGCGTGGATCCAACCAGTTGGGCCGGTATACTTAAAAATTTGGTGGCGGCATTTTCTTATCTTCCGGGTTTCCCGTGGTGGTTGCTGGATTGAGCCAAGCAGTTGTGGTTGGGGGAGGTATAACGGGGCTTTTCTGCGCGTACTACTTAGCACGTGAAGGGGTTTCGGTTACCCTCATCGAGGAGGGGGAACTTGGAGAGGGGTCTGTCCACGCGGCTGGACTGATAGAGCCAACCACTTTCTACCAGATCAACAACTCCAAGTATCTGAGGGATGCGTTGAGCTTCGCGAGGAGAGGTGTTCTCAGGTTTAAAAGTGTTAATCCCCGCTGGCTCCTCTCATATATTAGACACTTCGGCGAAACACTCAGCCCCGAAGACACTGAGCTCCTCGGTAATATGAGCGAGTATTCTATAGCTGAGTATAGGAGGCTGGGGGAGGAGGACTCCGCCTGGTGCTATACCCAGCCTGGCCTGCTCGAGCTCTACGAGGAGAAGCGTAGTTTTGAAGCGGAGCTCGACTCACTCAGGGCTAGGAAGGGGTGGCGCCGCGTTGAGCGGGATGGCTACGCGGGTGGAGTAATCTTTGAAGATGTGGGTGTAGTCAACACCGAGCGATTCGCCCAGAGGATGGCGAAAGAGCTGGTTGACTCCCGGGTGAGGGTTATACACGCGAAGGCTGAAAGAGTAAACCTTGATGGGGAGGTTGAGGTGGCTGGTGGAACCCTCAGACCCGAGCGCACAATAGTTGCGGCGGGCATAGCCTGCAGGAGGCTGGGTGTACCAATCACCGCGGTGGGGGGCGTGGGCTTCAGACTCAGCGTGGAGGGCGGCCGTAGAAGGGAGGAGAGACCCATAATAGTGTATGAGCGCTCACTCGCACTCGCCTGGTTCGACGAATGGATCAAAATCACTCTTGGATTAGAGTTCGGCTTCTCACCGCCAAAGCCTAAAACCGACTCGGTTCTGCGTTACACCCAGAGGTTCGTTGGTCAAGCCCGGCTCATAGATTCGAAATGGGGCTTCCGCCCATGCTCCCCAGACGGGTTGCCAGTTGTTGGAGCCAAGGACGCCGTGGTGGTCGCCACAGGTGGATTCAGGCTTGGTTGGAGCTTCGCCCCGGCAATAGCGAGACGCGCCGTGGATCTAGCCCTAGGCAGAGGGAACAATCACCCCCGACTCTCAAGGTATACTAGGAAGCTACACTCAGGGACACTCACCTAAAACAACCACATTAGCCAGGGTAGGGGTAGTCACCCAAACACTGTGGTGATTCCACTGTTAGCTTACTGCAAGGAGGAGTGATCCCCCCACTACCATATATGATTAGGGTTAAATGCGTATATTGTGGTTGGATTCCCTAGTTGACGGGGGTTTTGCCTTCTAAATGAGCACTTAATGTGTGCCCCAAGCTCATTCACCGTGGGTCGTTACCTCTAGAATCCTTTCTATATCCTGTTTTAACCGCTCGATTGATGTGTAGTGTATTGGCCAGCGTATCCCGGCGAGCTTTGCGCCTATAACATTCTCCTCTCTGTCGTCTACGAACACGGTTTGGCTTGGTTCGGCGCCCACGGCCCCCAGCACGGCGAGATACGCGTCGCGATGGGGTTTAACAGCACCCAGCTCGCATGAGGTGAAGAAGCCGTCGAAGAGGTGTGGCCACCCATTTTCACGCATCACCTTCAAATGGGGAAGACACGTGTTCGACAATGCATAAACCCTGTAGCCCTCCCTGCGGAGTTTGGTGATGATTTGGACCACACCCTTCCTAAGCCTCGCCTTCTCCTTGAATGGCTGAGCTAGAAGTAGGCCGCCACTATCACCCGCGATGAGCCTCCTCCCAAACCCAGCTAAAACGCGCTCAACACATTCATCCGCATCACCATCACCGCTTTCAAGCCTCCTGACCTCTGGGGCCAACGCCCCAGTTAGCGGGTGGATGGGCAGCCTGTACCTCTGGGCTATGTACCTGTAAATCTGACCACTATTTCGCCACTTAATCACGACACCGCCAATATCAAACACGAACACAGGTAGAATCTTCGTATCCGGGTTTTCACGGCTCACAGGGCTCAGCCGAATTTATTTGAACCCTAATCTAAGCCTTCCCCCGTGTCATAGTGAGTGCACACTCGAGGGACATGACTCCACCCTCGCTCACGGAGGGAGTGGGAGGGATCTTCCACCCCAAACCCCACCGAGTTAAACGGGGAAAACAGGTTTAGCTAGTGGGCCAATTATGGGAACCATTAATATTGATACAGTTATAGCCGAGTCACTGCGGCCCACTTCCCAATTAAGCCAAAAAAGGTTGGGGATTAGCTACGCTTTGCTAGCTGGCTGGGGTGGCTGGGTGTTTATTTAGCTCTGCGGTGATCTGCTTGGCGGCTGAGCCTGCTGAGTGGCATGGAGTAGAAGGCTCCTGAGAGTATGAAGCCAACCGCCATTAAGCCTAGGTAGGCCTCCGCTGGAGCAACTCCACGCAGATATAGTAATCCGCCTAGCCCGGCGACCACAACGAAGACTAGGCCAAGCGTGCAGTGTGAACCCACGTGTAGCCAGGGTTCTCTTATGGCGTATATGAGTATCACTATCCCCAAGAGCCCTGCGAGCACACCGAAAGCCCCATGGATACCCACTCCCACGGTGTTCACGCCGACGACAACCATGTATACGCCGCTTACGAATTCCACCAAGATGAATAGAAGCTCCACCATTAGAAGACGCCTTAGACCTGTTGCACCCCTGTTTTCACTGCTCCCGCCACCCGTAGCGCTGGGTGCGCTATCCTGTTCTACTGTTGATTCACTCATCTAATAACACCCTCTTCACCAACTTATCAAGATAGCGGGGGAGCGAGGCCTCCCGATTTGTTGGGTTGAGTAGTCCCAGAAACCTTTGAGCGCAGAGTGTTAAGGGGGTTCGACCACGCGGGGGAAGACGATAATCAGAGTGTTCCACACCTTGAGCACTGAACATGGGGGTGCGGGGAGGGTTTAAAGGTGCTGTGGAGCCAGTGCTCAGCTTAAACGTAGATAGGCGAGTAGCCGTCTCCCTAGCGTCCTGTAAAGGTGGGTGAAGTTTAAACGTGTGTTGTGTCGTTGTGTTTTGTGTCTTCATCGACCACGAGTAGGGTCAACCTTCTGCGGGGCTTGGTTTGGCTGGTGCCACTCGTATTAGCCTGGGGCCTAGCCTACCCTCTCATAAAGCTTGTTTCAACCTCTGTTTCCCCAATCATAATATCCTGGTTCAGAGTGGGTGTGGGTGCAATCTTCTTCCTCGCAGCGGGCAGGGGGCTTTCGGTGGGTGTGAAACAATTCGTGAACGGGGTGATATACTTTGTGATATTCATGCTCCTCCTAAACGTGGGCACATCTGTATCCAGTAGCCCCGGGTTAGCCGCGGTGATGATGTACACCCAGCCGGTTTTCGTCATAGTGATTGAGCGTGCACTCGGAACCAAGCTTTCGTCGAGGACCATACTGGGTGTGATTCTGGGTTTCCTCGGGGTGCTGGTCTCAGCGGCATCCGTGAGCTTCGACCTAGGCATACTGCTCACACTTATGGGGGGTGCGGTGTGGGCTGTGGGCACAATCTACTATGCGCGGAACCTTGAGAAGGAGAATGTACTCAAACTCAACGCGTTCATGTCGGTCTCAGCCCTACCCATCATGTTGGCTCTCACACCATTTGACTATTACTTTGAGTTCAGCGTCAAAATAATTATACTACTCTTTATTCTCAGCGTGCTCGCCCAAGCGCTCGCCTATTACCTGTGGTTCAACGTCATAAGGGAGCTGGGCTCGGTTAGGGCGAGCGCTGGGTCACTCGTAACACCCGTGGTCGCCTACGGCGCGAGCTACCTAATCCTGCGCACTATTCCAACACCGCTAGAGGTTGTGGGCTCAGCCATCACCCTGCTAGGTGTCTACTTGGCGCTGAGCAGTAAGAGCTTTTAGAGGTGTACTAACCCGTCAGAGCGCTGGGCAGCCGCTCTTAAACCATTAAGGTTGGAGGGAGGGTTGAGCGGGGTTTCACTCTACGTAGGCATACGTAGGTATGCGTCCGCAAAGCTATCGCACGCGTAGCTGAGCTTGGGCTTCAATGCACCATTTAGGGACCTCACGGGTTCATCGGATTACCTCCACTCCACTCCGCTCCGCCCCTTCGCGTCAGGGCGCACCCACTCAGCAATGATGGTAGAACCACCCGGTCCCTCCACTCCCGCCGGGGGGCGCCCTCCATCCCCAGATTCAGCTTTGGGACTCCTAGCCACCGCCCCTTCTCCACTCCTCGCCTTATCCTTGCGAAGAGCTGGGGATAATTCTCCCTAACCCACTCATAGTATTGGGCGCTACTCTGGATATACTTGAAGTCGAATTCATCCATGAGTGTCAGCACCATTCAGAACGTCCTCGCGATTTTACGTCTGGTTTCATCGAAGTCCCATAGCCACGCGGCGTCTATGTGGGCGTGGGCCACCGCGTAGATTCTTCCCCTCTTACCATACTCATCTCTCAATTCGGCCAGCCTCCCACGCAGATGTCTTAAGGCCTCAGAGATCTCCGCACCAAATGGGCCCGCTACATACTCTTCTGGTACAACGCGTAAGAGTTCAGCTTGGACGCTGTCGAATTCGTTCGCTACCTCCAACTGCAGGCGTGACACACCTCTGAAGGGGCTCATCCTAAGCGCCTCCTCGAGCGTCTGACCGAGTTCAACTCTGAGGTCTTCATAATGTGTGAGCCTACGTAGTTCGTTGATAATTTTAAGGCGAATCCAGAGCTCGAAAACCCCGCTCACAACCTCCACGTAGTAGGGCTCCCCCCGATTGACGCTCACCTTTTCACCAAAGGCCAAATAGGGTGATAAAACAACTCTAACCCTACTCGTCCCAACCGGGAGAGGAACATATTTGTGGTAGCCGTCAAGACTATAGTACGGCTGATCGTTGAGCAGAACTATGACTGACCCCGTGTACCCCTTACCACGAGCAGGGGTGTAAAGGTTGGTTGAACGTTAACCACCAAACGGTCCTCCTCCCACGAGAGCTTCCTAACGTTATCTAAACGAGCTAGCAAGAAGAAAAACCCACCTTCGCTCAACCTCCCCGTCTAGCAGCAACCCACATCAACCTCCACACACCATACCCGGATATGGCTATCAGCTTTTCCAAGCTGCGCAGCGAGACGCATAACTGGAAGACGTGTACTTAATGGGTCAACGAGTACTGGTCACACGTGGCTTGACCCAACAATTCCTGATGGTGCACCAAGCGGTGCGCGCACACACAGAGATCTAGGCCCGTCCACGGTAAACCCACCACGGCCTAATGATCACTGCCACTTACACCATCACCCGATCAGTCGAACAGACACAGGGAAAAGGAATCTCAAAGATCACTCGCAACGATTGTGCTTGCAGCCGAAGCGTAATCAACCTTCAAGCACCGATCGAGAATGTAGATAGGTAGTGTCTACACTCTAATTATACCTTTGATCGGCTTTTATGGGGGCCCAGTGGCTTGTCGGAGGGTGTCCGGATAGGCGTTTCCCACGCTTGGAGGCCACGGCGCCCGCCAACCCCTAATCCAGACACCATCCGCTTGTCGACCAAAAGGTTTATGATTATGATGAGAAGCTCTTCTTTGCATGAGCCGGGATGAATCGGGAGAGCGTGAGCTGCTCGAGACCGTGGACAGGTTGATCCTTGACGTTAAAGCGCCTGTGCTGTTAAGCCGCTCTGAAGCAAAGCTGAGAAGCCTGGTCTCAGAGAAGCTCATCCGAGCAGCGGACGACGATGTTCGCGGCTTCATTCAGCTAGTGGTGAGTGAAGGTACCTCGAATAGACCCGGCACGCTTAGGATGCTTGGTGAACTACTGCTTTCGGCAATGTTCATAGTGACGGGCATAGTGCTCTTGGCACCAGTAGCAATCGGTGGCCCAGCATCGCTTAGGGGCTACTTTGAGGGGGCGGGTCCCAGTGGTTTACTAGGTGGGTTGATAGGTCATATCTATGCGCCCATAACCGTGGTTCTGGGGCTACTGCTAGTTGCGGGTGCACTCATCATTCTGAGGGATGCGGCCGAGGCTGCGAGAAGGCGTGGCCTAGCGTCGTGATCGCTGAGTGCTGTGTGGTGAATAGCTCTGAATCGCTCCCTCATCTTAGCCCTGAAGGTGCTAATCACACTTCTAGGCGTGGGCCTAGCAATATACGGCTTAGGCTTCTCCATACAAGCCCTGCTATACGCGGCGGGCCACCAGCCACTTGATGCATACGATGTGTACGCAACCATAGCGGGCTCCACCCTGCTTCTTTGCGGCCTCACGCTTAGTCTCAGCCTTCCACAAGCCCTGAGGTTCAGGTTCCCCCGCACCCCGTTCAGGGAGGTGGGCAAACCGGTCTACGGTTTCGGAAGCCTGCTGGCTATAGGTGTTGGCGCAACCCTTGGCTCACCTCTGTTTGTGCTAATCCCGGAAAACATCATGCAGTACGAGTTCGTGTCCTTGGGCGCCCTGGTGATCGCCACCGTGCTCTCAGTGTTTATGGCGAAGGTTTACGGGGACATGTACGTAAACGCGAGGAAACGTGGGCTTGAAGCCGTGGGGGGACCATCATTCACAAAGCTCGCGTACGGCTCGAAGAGTGTTAGGTACTTTGTTTCGAGGGTGTCCATGTGGATTGCGAACGTGACGCTCGCGGCGTACTCAAAAATTGTTCTCGTACTATTCACGGTGGACTACCTCCCACCACTCTTTGAGGCACTGGGTGTGAGCGGCCTGCTTAGCTTTGTATTCACATACTTCCTTGTGGGCGTCTTCGTATTCTACACCGTCGTGAGCGCACTCTTCGAGAAGCGCCTCCTCAAGTTCACCGGGGGGATGCAGATAGTGCTTGGAGCCGCGTTAGTGGTCATCCTACTCTACGAGAGCCTAGCACTAGGAGGCTCCACTGGCTGGCGGCTTCAAGGGCTAATAACACCCCTGCACGGAGTGAGCTGGGTTTGGGCGCTCATAATCGACACGGGCTACCTCTACCTACTCTTCTACGGCTTCCAAGAAATCCAGTCCCTAGAAAAGTACACCTACGAGAAGAGCGGCATCCCGGGCCTATCAGCCCTTTCCTCAAAGTATGTTATGGATAAGCCGTCGACAATGAAGGCCACAATGATACTCAGCGTCATCATAGCCGCATTCATAAACATCCTCTACGCGGTGGCGGTGTTCAGCGCACACCCCAGCCTTGGATCGATTGAGTCCTCAGCGATACCCGCGCTCTACTTGGCCGAAGCCTATTTGGGGAGAACGCACGAGCTACTCATGGCGCTGGCCTTCCTGCTTGCCACCTTCACGACGTTTGTACCAGCCTTCCTAGCCGCTTCGAGACACCTTGCCTCACTGTGCGAGGACGGATACGTACCCAAGTCGTTCTCAAACTACTCCTGGGTTTTCACACTGGGAGCAATCCTGCTACTAGCACTCGGAAACCAGAACTTCCTAGTCAACGTGATCAACATAACCGCACTAATAAGCCTCGGGGTAATATGCCTCTCGGCTACCGCGCTGACACAGGGGGCCCGAGGAGAGCTACTAACACTCAGCCGACAAGCTTGGCGCAAACCCAAAAACACAGGTGGGCTCCTCCCCAAACTAGTGGGCTACACGTGCTTCGTTGCGGCAGCGGCAATCTACTACGTTGACCCAAGCGTGGCGGTGTTCGGCGCGCTCGCAATACTCCTAGCATACCTGGCGTACGACGTCTACAGGCTGGGATACACCGGAACACAGCTATTCCTAGTATTCCTAGCACTCACATCCATCACACTCGTGGGCTCACAAGCCCACACAACCATACCCCAGCAGAGCCTAAACCTGCTAATCCTAACACTGAGCCTAAAAATCGAACCGCAAACCATAATCCTCCTACTCCTAGCAGCCTGCGGAGGCCTGCTACTAAACATCGCGGTGGAGCGCCCCACCCCCGCGGGAAGGCGGAGTAGAAAGAATACGCCGACACGTAGTGGGAACGAATCCATAGGTGGTTGATCCTAAACCCGCCCTGATTCACAGAAACACACAACCATCAGATTGGAAGTAGCAGGGTTGCTACGGAACCTACACAATAAGGGTGGGTTGTGGTGGCGGAGTGGTGAAGGAGTGTTAGGTTGTGATGTTCACGGGCTCGTAGTACATCATGTTATAGTAGTAGCCTGAGAACTCGTTGTACACAAAGCCTTTGAGGTAGGGTTGCACAAAGTAGTAGAACGCAGCGTTGGGCAGCCACGCGTAGGGCGCATACCAATAGGTTATATTGTATATCTCCTTTACCATCTGCACCTGCTCTGTTAGGTTGGTTGTGAAGGGCGCCACCTGGAGGAGTTGGTTCACCTTTGAGAGATTCATCCACGCTGGCAGGAAAGCAAAGGTTGTGACCTCGGGGAAGATCTGCTGGAATATTGGGTCAGCCCAGTCGGGGAACCAGTCGAGCAACACGAGGTTGGGTGTGCTCTGAGGCGTAGTCCAGCTGGCGAAGGTTGCCGCGGTAGCGCCCTCAAGCGACACTGAGAGGCCTATGAGCTCCAAGTCATGCTGGATAATCTCTAGCTTCCCCTGGTCGAAGCTGCTGAGTGGGGCCAAGTACCATATGGACATCGGCTGAAGCTGTGGTGCGTTGGGGTTACCGAGGATGCTGCCGTTTGGAAGCACAACGTGGAAGTTGGCCTGCCACCCACTCGCGTTCAAATACATCTCGGCGAGTGTGAGGTTAAACGAGTAGAGTGGTAGGTTACCCGGGTTATAGAACCCTGGGAACTGTGGTGAGACAGGGCCCAAGTACATCTGCCCCAAGAGTGTGCCGTTAAAGGTGTAGAGGTCGTCCAGTATCTGGGTGTAGTTTATGGCGTGCACGATCGCCAAGCGGAAATCATTGTTATTGGTGGGGGGCATCTGGGTGTTCATGGCGAGGTAGACCACACCGGGCTGGAAGCCCGCATTATAGAATATCTGGTTAAAACTAAAGTAACGCCTGTACTGGTAGGCATCGTAGAACTGGTTGAATGAGGAGATGCTCACAAAGGATATCTGGGCCCGGTTTGTGGCGAAGTCCTCCACACGTTGGTTGTGTGACAACCCATAGTTAATCACAACCACCCTTATATGCGGAGGCTGAGCCACCGCGGGTACACCACTCTGCTTGAGAGCCCAGTAGTTGGGGTTGGCCACAAGCACAACCTGAGTGAACCCAACACTCACCGACTTAATCATGTATGGCCCCGAGCCTATACCACCATTCGAGTTAAAGTAGCTGTTCTGGGTGTTGGCCTGAACACCTCCGTGGGCATCCACGAAGGAGGGATCAACAATGGCACCCCACCAGCCTGCAAGCACAAGCGGGAAGTCTCGGTAGGGATTCAGGAGGTTAACTGTAAAGCTAAGGGGACCAGACGCCACATACGCTTGGTTGGGGTAGGACATGATCTCCCTTATAGTCTGGTTGTTGGGGTTAAAGTTGCTCAGCATGTTGTTGAGCACATGCACCGCTATTGAGGTGTTGGTCACCGCTGGAAGACCCGTTACCGCCTGTATGGCATGCCTGATACCCCAGGGGAAGGCGTACCCTGTCTGCGAGTACTCTGTGAGGTTTATTGTCAGCATACCGTAGTTGGCGAGGCCCACACTCTGACCCATGTAGTCCTCGCGCACAAGGCTGAACCACACATCGTAGGCGTTGAGTGGATCCCCATTACTAAACGTGAGGTTTGGCCTTATCTGGAAAACGTACGTCTGGTAGTTCGAGGTGGTGTAGTTCTCCGCTATGACTGGCACCACTTGAAGGTAGTTGGATCCGTTGAATTCAACAAGGTTTTGAAACACGTTGGTGAAAACTGCGCCATCGGGTACGTAGAAGCCAGTGGCTGGATCAAGTGCGTCGGGGGCTATGACGTGTCCTATCAACGCCAACCCAGCATCATCAATTAGTTGACTCGCGTTGGGTGGACCGAACACGAAGGTTGTAGTAGTGGTGGTTGAACTTGTGCTTGAGGTGGAGGTTGAAGTGCTACTCGTAGTGGATGCACTCGTAGGAGTAGTTATCGTGGAGCTACTCACAGCGGGCGGAGGCCTTCTTGTAGCGAGCACGGAGGCCAAAACTATTATTATAACAATAACAACCACGATTGCTATAGTTGCACCCCTACTGATACCCCTTCGGCTTACGGTGCGCATTGTTCGCACCCACACATAGTATAATATAAATGTTACTCTTTATCAGGTTTAAAAAAGGAGCGCTATATTTACTGGTGACTGTGTCTAAATTCTTCAACCCCAGGGATTCGAGCCGGACGCTATGAAATTTAGTCATCAGGCTACGCTAGGATCACGGTATCCGTGGAGTCTTAGTGGGAAACTCCATAGATGCCAACACCAGCATCACAGTGTCATCTTCATGATGGTAACATTTCTTAATACGAATTGGTGAGCCCAATCTAGAGAATCATTGCAGTGATTAGCAAAATCATCTGTATGCGCCAAGCATTTCGGATATGTGTTCACGCACCTGTTCGGGTTGTGGGATGTCGCGTAGGGCTTCGGCGAATCCACCCCCTAGGAGGGCGTAGCCTCCCCTGCCCTTCTTTAGCACGAGGTATACGGAGCCGCAGCCGAAACGCTTCGCGAGGAATCCCTGTGATACGCTTATATCCAGCACATTAGAGAATTCAACCCTCTTAGGCGGCCTGTGTAGGGGTGGTTGCAGTGTTATTCCTTCTTCATCTATGGTGTACACTGTGGCGTGCTTGTAGCCAGCGTATCCAGCTATGAGCGCTAGGGAGACAGCCAAGAATATAAGGTAGTTCACCAGGTTTGAGGCGTTCACTTCCAATAGTAGGGAGAAGAGGGCGAGGGCTATCACACCCTTTACAAAAGTCTTCTTGAATACGGGTCTAAGCGTCCGACTCAACTCTCTTAGCACCGTAAAGCCAGCAGGCCACACTCACACCATCCGCCCCAAGAAGCGCTGGCTCCTCCCTCCTACACACATCCATCACATATGGGCACCTCGGATGGAAGCGGCACCCACTCGGTGGAGCTATAAGGCTTGGCACCTCACCCGTGGGTGGCTCAAGACCCCTTCTCTCCACTGTGGGCACACTCTTGAGCAGCGCCTGACTGTAGGGGTGCCTGGGCTCACTCATAACACTCCTAACATCACCACTCTCAACGATCTTACCCGCGTAGATCACCGCCACCCTATCAGCGATGTACCTCGCAACGGAGATGTTGTGTGTTATGAAGAGGTAGGTGAACCCGTAGGCGCGGTGCAACTCCACGAGGAGGTTGAGCACCTGCGCCTGAACGGAGGCGTCGAGCGCGGAGGTGGGCTCATCGAGCACGATGAACTTGGGGTTGGACACTATGGCGCGCGCCACGGCCACACGCTGCCTCTGGCCGCCTGAGAGGTCTCGGGGCCTCCTGTAGTTAAAGATGGATGGCTCCAAGCCCACCGCTGTGAGCGCGTCCTCAACCCTCCTACGCCTCTCGTCACCGCTGAGCCCCAGGGCGCGAAGCGGCTCCTCCACGACCTGGCGCACACTCATCCTGGGGTCAAGGCTCTCCATGGGGTTCTGGAACACCATCTGTATCCTCTTCCTAACCTGCTTAACATTGGAGGGTGTGACACGCTCACCCTCAAAGTAGAGCTCGCCCCCCGTCGGCTTCTCGAGCGTTGCGAGTATCCTGCCTATCGTGGTCTTACCCGAGCCGGACTCACCCACGAGCGCGAGTATTTCACCACGCCTGATCTCTAGGTCCACGTCGTCCACGGCGTGCACGTATAGTGGCTTACGCCTGAAGAGTGTCTCCAGTATGCCGTGCTTGGTGGCCAAGAAGTACTTCCTGAGTTTGATCGCGCGCACAATGGGTTCATCCATAGAGGTAGCACCTCACAACCCGCCCATCCTGATGCACCTCACGGGGCTCCTCCCTCCTACACACATCCATAACAAACGGGCACCTCGGATGGAAGCGGCACCCACTCGGGGGGTGAATCATGTTGGGGGGTGAGCCCCTTATGGGCTCTAGGGGTGCGTCGCGCATCACGCCGCGTGGGATGCTCGCGATAAGCGCCTTGGCGTATGGGTGCATGGGGCTCCTGATCACCCCATCCGCTGAGCCGAGCTCCACGAGTTCGCCCGCGTACATCACCATGATCCTGTCAGATATATTGTAGGCGACGCTTATGTCGTGGGTGATGAGCATGATGCTCATCCCATACTCCTTTTTGAGGTCGTTCATGAGCTTGAGCACCTGCGCCTGAATGGTGACGTCGAGCGCGGAGGTGGGCTCATCCGCGATAAGGAGCTTGGGGCGCATGAGTAGGGCCATGGCTATTATCACCCGCTGGATCTGCCCACCCGAGAGCTGGTGGGGGTACCTCTCCATTATTAGCTCAGGGTCGGGTATCCTCACGTCGCGTATCTTCTCAACAACCTCCCTTGTCGCCTTCTCAACATCATAGGTCTCCCCAAGCTTCTTACACCTCATCTCCACAGCCTCGAGGAGTTGGGTGCTCACCTTCTTCACGGGGTTGAGGCTGTTGAGTGGGTCCTGGAAGATCATGAACGCGGTGGTGCCACGTATCCTCCTCGCCTCAGAGTTACTCATACGCGTCACCTCCTGGCCGTCGAGGATTATGCTCCCACCCGCGTAGCGGGCGTTGGGTGGGAGGAGCCTCACAACCGATAGGCCGAGGGTGGACTTACCCGAACCCGACTCACCCACCACACCCACACTCTCAGCCTCACCCACCTCGAAGCTTAGGCGGTTGATGGCTCTGAGCACACCGTACACCGTGGAGTACTCCACCACTAGGTCCCTGACCTCGAGAACACTCAATACGTTAGCCTCCCACCGATAAGGTCCTGCATCCTATCACCTATCAGTGTAAAGCACACCACAACAGTCATGATAACCAACCCGGGTATTATGGACCACCACCAGTTCTGCGGGAAGTATGGTAGCCCATTAGAAGACATGGAGCCCCACTCTGGGTAGGGTGGCTGAATACCGATTCCGAGGAATGCGAGTGTTGAATACGTGAGTATGACGTTTCCGAAGTCCAGCGCCGCGTACGCGATCACGGGGTCCACCGAATTAGGGAAGATGTGTCTCAGGATAATCATAATCGAATTCTGACCGCTGAGCTTCGAGGCCTCAACGAACCCCCTCGACTTCAGTGAGAGCGCTTGGGCTCTGAAGAACCTGGCGTATGTGGGCCACCAGATAAGTGTGAGCGAGATTAGCACAGAGTTGTAGCCGGAGCCAAGCAGCACGCTAAGAGCTATGGCTAGAACTAAGCCTGGAAGAGCGAGGAAGGCATCCGTCACCCTCATGAGGACTTCGTCAGCCCAGCCGCCGAAGTATCCTGCAAAAGTGCCCACGAGCATGCCTATGATGATACCTGAGAAGACCACCAAGTAGGCGGCCAGCGCATCCTTGGGGGCCGCGTATAGAAGTCTTGAAAGTATGCTTTCACCCGAGAAGTTCGTGCCAAAAATGTATACTGGGAAGTGGCTCAAACTCGGGGGCTTAAGTGACTCTGCGAAGTTTAGGGCGATTGGGTTGGATGGTAGAAGAGCCCAGCCAAGCGCCCTGTGCCTCGTCGCGAAGCCGACATACTGAAGTATGCCTTCAACAATTGACCAAGCAGTAAAGAGTGTTATTATGGCGAGGGCAACCGCGGCCACCCTATCCTTGATCAGATAGTCAAGGTAGAACCTGTAGCCGCTTAGTCTCCTCTCCTCTTCACCCTCCTTGACCACCGTGGCTGTGGCTATCGTTCCCCTGTAGCCGAGGAACCTTTTAACTATTTCCTTAAAACCCATCTCCAATCACTCCAGCCTGACGCGCGGGTCAGCCCAACCATACAGCAGGTCGGCCACCAAGTTTGCCGCTATCACGCTGATACCCACTACAATTGTTATGGCGAGTATAGCTATATAGTCAAGGTTGTAGATCGCCTGAACCGTGAAGTAACCCATCCCGTGATACTGGAATATGTCCTCGATCACCACCGCGCCAGCGGTGGAAAAGCCGAAGAGCAGAGCTATGAGGGTTATGATGGGTATCACCGCGTTCCTGAAGGCCGTGCCGTAGACAACCCTATTCTTACTCAGACCCTTCATGAATGAGAGCTTAACATAGTCCCTGTCGAGGGCGTCAATCATACTCGCACGCGTGAGCCTAGTCACAACGCCGAAGCTCGTTATGGCTATCGCGAGCGCTGGAAGCACTAGGTGGTGTAACCCGCTCACAAAGAACCTCCAGTCACCGTCAACCGCCGCGGCGATGAGTGGGGGACTCGTTATAGCCCTAACCAAGCCTGAAAGCCAACCCTGCAGGGGTTGGGGAACCACAGAGAGGTAGGGGTAGCCAGTCACGGGTGAGGGGTTACCAAGCGTGGGGTTAGCCAAGCCGCTTGGGGGTAGCAGTTTGAGCTCGTACGCCAAGAATAGCTGCAGGATGAATCCCACCAAAAACACGGGAGCAGACCAAGTCACCAAGTAAACCGCCTTAACGGTATAATCCACTGGGTTGTTCCTGTTCGCGGCTGCTAGGCTACCAGTGAAGAGGCCGATTATCACGGCGAATATGAGGCCCGTGATCACGAGTTCGAGTGTTATGGGGAGGAGCTCCCCTATAACTTGAAGCTCGGGCACCTTATAAAGCGTGTCTGTACCGAAGTTACCGTGAAATATGTTGACCACATAGTGGGCGAACTGGACGGGTAAAGGGAGACTTAGACCATACTGCTGTATGATCACCTGTAGCTCTGCCGGCGGGCAATGCGGGCTCCCGCAGTATATTCTGGCGAGCGCCACGGGTGTGGGTGCAATTGTGTGAACAAGAACGAATATGAGGAAGATAAGCAGGAGAAGTGTGACAACTGCGTTTATAACCCTCCTCACAAGGTAGATGAGCGTGCTGATCTGCATACTAGGTACACCTAACACACATCCAAGAATTAAAACTTATCCTTATAACAAAAAAGGTTTTTGGCAAAAAAGAGAGAATGTTGATGCTCCTTAGCTCGATGTGGAATAGTACATTGTGTTGTACCAGTAGCCAGAGAATGTGTTGTAGGTGAACCCTTTGAGGTAGGGCTGCACGAAGTAGTAGGTTGCCGCGTTGGGTAGCCACGCGTAGGGCGCATACCAGTAAGTGAAGTTGTACACATATGTGAGCTGCTGTATCTGCTCTGTGGTGTTCGTCTCGAAGGGTAGCTGGGCAACAATCTGGTTGATCTTGGACACATTCATCCACGCCGGCAGATAGCTGGTGGTGGTCACAGCGGGCGCAAGCTGCTGGAAGAGTGGGTCAGGCCAGTCGGGTATCCACCCCAAGTCGACCATGTTGGGCGTCTCCTGAGGTGTGACCCAAGTCGAGGTTACGCTTGGGGTCACACCCTGCAACGCTATCGAGAGGCCTATCTGGGAGAGATCCGCCTGAATCAGCTCCAGCTGTTCCTGCTCGAAGGGTGTCAGAGGTGTTATGTACGTTATGGTCTGAGTGGGGAACTGCGGGTCGCTCTGGTTTCCGAGTACTGTGCCGTTGGGCATCACCACATAGTAGCCAAGCTGGTAGAGACTCTTGTTCAGGTAGCTAGCAGCCAGGTTTATGTTGTACTGGTATATGGGTAGATTACCCGGATTATAGTACTGTGGGAATTGAGGTGTGATTGGACCAACATACATTTGGCCCAAGAGTGTACCGTTAAAGGTGTACAGCTTATCGAGTATTTGGGTGTAGTTTATGGCGTGCACGATCGCCAAGCGGAAATCATTGTTATTGGTGGGGAACTTCTGGGTGTTCATGGATATGTAGAAGAAGGCTGGGTAGAAGCCTAGGTCGAGGAATATCTGGTTGAAGGAGTAGTATTGCTTGTATTGGTAGGCCGAGTACATTTGCCCTAGGAAGGGTATACTTACGAAGGATATCTGCGCGTTGTTTGTCGCGAAGTCCTCCACCCTATCGTTGTGGGGTAGACCGTAGTTTATGATTATCACAGGTATCTTGGCTGGCTGAAGTACTGGTGGTAGACCACTCACCTTAGCACCCCAGTAGTTGGGGTTGGCCTGCAACACCACAGTCGAGAAGCCTGGTTTCACCGAAACGATTTCGTAGGGCCCAGTTCCTGGGCCACCGTTCGAACTGAAATAGCTGTTTGTTTGGCCGTATTGCACTCCGCCATGGGCGTCCACGAAGGCTGGGTCAACCACAGCACCCCACCACGCGGCGATGTCCAGTAGGAAGAACTTGTAGGGTGCAAGCAGGTTGGCCTGGAATGTCATTGGACCAGTGACCACATACGCCTGGTTGGGGTAGGACATGAGTTTCTGTACCGTGGCGTTATTGGGGTTAAAGTTGCTGAGCACCTGGTTTAGTATGGCTGTTGTCTGGTTGGGTGTTGGAAGAGAGCTCAAGCCGAACGCGTACTGAACCGCGTGCCTGATGCCCCACGGAAGGATGAGGCCCGTCGCGGAGACCTCTGAGAGGTTGACTGTCAGATCCTGATAGTTGGATATACCCACAGCTTGGCCGAGGTAAATTTCACGCACAAAGCTGAACCACACATCGTAGGCGTTGAGGGGGTCTCCGTTACTAAAGGTGACTCCTGATCTAATCTGGAACACGTAGGTCTGGTAGTTGTTTTCAATAGTGTAGTTGGAGGCGAGGGCGGGTACAACTTGCAGATAGTTGGAGCCATTGAATTCAACGAGTTGCTGGAACACGTTGGTGAACACTGGTTGATCGAAGGTGTAGAAACCATACGCGGGGTCAAGCGCGTCCGGCGTAGAGGTCTGTGAGTCGTCTACAAGCACGGATTGGTTTTTGGGTGCTAGGGTGAACACGGTTGTTGTGGTCGTCGACGTAGTGGTTGATGTTGTTGTGGTCGTTGATGTAGAAGTCGACGTAGAAGTCGACGTTGTCGTGGAACTTGTGCTCGTCGTGGTTACTGGGGGTTTGGGTGTAGTCGACGACTTAGTAAGCAGTACGGCTGCTAAGACTATGATTGCTATCACTACGATGACTATGCCGGCCGTCGCACCCCTGCTTATGCCTGACTTGCCTTTAAGGGTGTGCATACACTATTGGTTCGATGTGTGGTTTTTAAATCTTATGACTTTTAACGACGCTATTTATTTGATTTTTTGACAATTATATTATTTTCTATAGACCTATTAGAGAGCTGAGACATTAAGGTTTGAAGGCGACCCGTAGCAACCAGTAGACGGATTTTATTACGCCCAAGGTTGTGTTGAGGTTTAGATCCTTGTATTTGAGGGAGGAGCGACCCCGGGTCTGTTTGAGTTCGCTGAACACCCACTCTATCTGATTAAATATTCTGTCTATCATGTTCTGAACCACCCATCGCACAAAGCGGTTCTGCATCCCCCATGTGAGTGTGGGTACCAGGCTACGCGTCACCTTCAAGTCATACTTCCAGCTCATGTAAAGTAGGTCCCAGTAGGCTTGAGGAAGTCGCTCTAGTGCGGGCATGGGGTTGTCCCTTATCCTACTTGTACCCATGGGTATGACCGGCAGTGGGAATATCCAAGCCGTATAATCATGGTCTATTATTGATTGCACAAGGTTTATGGATGCCTGCACGTCATCATCGGTCTCCTCCGGGTAACCTATGGTCATTGTGTAGCAGGGGTAGATGTGGCTTTCATTCATGACCGCCGTTGCATCGAGCACGACGTCCTTCCACTGGGCTGGCTCCCACGGAAAAGATTTCGCCCTCATATATTTATTGAATATCTTTAGGCTACCCGTTTCGAGGCCGACCACTGGGGCGTTAGCCCTGTCGTGGCTGTAGCCAGCTATCTCAGACATGGTTCTCACAGTCCGCGGGCTCTCCCTCACCGCTGGAGCGGATATGTGGGGGAAGCCTATGGACTCTACACCCATCTTCTTCACTTCGCTAAAGAGTTTGGTCACAGCTTCGTGGTTCACTCTCAGACGCTGGGCTCCGTAGAGGAGTATGTCATCCGTCACGAGGTCCACCCTAGTCTGACCAGCTCTCAGGTTGACCTCCACCTCTTTGAGCACTGTTTCGACGGGTATAGTGATGAAGGAGTCGGGTGTTATCGAGCAGAACTGGCACCCACGTGGGCAGCCACGTGTTACCTGAACCTCACCGAAGCGAGCGGGATTCACTATGAGGGGGATCTCATCGGCACTCCTAGGGTTTCTTCCAAAAACCACGCGGGGGACATCCTTACCCGATACAATACTGTTTACTAGTGGGGGGAGGTCGAGCTCGGCGTGACCTATGAACACCACGTCAACCCACTCCGGCCTCTCACGCTGCACCTGCCAGGCGCCAGGTCCACCCACAACTGTCCTAAACCCATACATCTGCTTTAATCTACGTATTTTATCCCCTAGCTCTTCAAAGTACTTAGCGGTCCAACTCTTGCCGCCCCCAAACAGCATCGTGAGCTTAAAGGTCACGGGTTCAACACCCATGGGGTCGTGCACGGTTACTCCGAGAACCTTGGTACTCTGGTTAACAACCTTTTCGAGCTTTTCAGGTGGGCTTACACACGTATTGAAACCCGCATTCACGAGTGTTGCCTCAACCTTCCTGAGCGCGTATGGCGCGAGTATAGCCCTGCCGTTTTCATCCACCTGAGCGGGAGGAGTGAAGAATTTGTTCATAAATAGCCTTGGGACAAGTCGATGAGGCATGCACGCCACGTATCCAAGCGCGCTGCCGCCACCATAATCAGTAAAGCTACCCCTATCAGCCGTCAAAACCACTTCCGACAAGGGTGAACCACCGTATTAAACTATAATTAGAGTGTATATAACTTTTACTAAACCAGAAATCATATAAGTCTTACAATTTATAATATTATACATTTTATTCTAATAATTAACAGTTTAATTAGTTATAGCACAAGGCGCATCTAAACACAAACCATAAACCCAAGCTTCTCACAGCAAAAACAGAAATCCAGACACTGAAGGTTTAGACTCATAAGAGTACACCGATAAAAAGACACTGTTATGGATACGTGCCACTATTAAAACTCAAAAACAAAAGTTTGAAACACGCGAAGCAGGGGTCTACAGTATGGGAGAGCTCTTGAAAAATAGTGATAATAACTTTGTAAAGTGTGTGATGCTCCTCATTCCCAGCCGGTCCGGGTTTACATATTTTCGATCTCTCTTCTCCTTGCTTCTGTTAGAACAGTGAGTTTTGAGTAGCTGTACACTGGCACGATTGTTGAGGTTGACTCAACAAGATCCATTGAGCGTATACTCCTTATAACGTAGTCGAGCACCGCTCTCTCAGCGGAGGAGTCGCTTGGGAGCAGGCCCACCACCGCGAGAATATCCCATTCACCCGGTATCAGGTGGGCTTCCCTGACCTCTGGTAGCTCTAGGAGCCTGCGCACAAGCTCCTTCTCATGGCCCTTTTTAGATTTTATGTAGACTATTGCACGTATTTCTTTACCCGTGAGGTCCGCTGGTAAAAGCTCTTGGAGCACTGCGTGATTAAGGGATTTCCCAGACGCCTTCTTACCGTTTGGAGCCACGAGCACAGGGAACTCCACGTTACCCGTTAGGCCGATTTCGCTCAGCTTCTTTAAGAGGCCCTGCTTTGTCACATCCACAACCTCAACCTCATAACCCCTCTCCTTACACAGCTCCTCTATAAAGAGGAGCTGAGCCTTCTGATCATCAGGTAAAAAGTAGTCGTACTGAACGCTTCGCACAACATCATCCACAGTGGTATTAGGACCCAGACCCACCGCTACCTTCGAGCGCTGCTCACTCACACCAACAGGCACCTTCTCACTTTTGACGTATACCCTCACCTTGTCAACCATATAACAACCATCCCTAAAACAAATGTAGCAAGGTTTCCGAATAAGGGTTTCGGTCTGAGACAAACACACCCAAGAACGCGGCGCACTCCAACTATCATGATAGCGGGAGGCGTGTAAAACCGCAACTGCATTAGTGTGAATCTAACATCCTTGGATCAACACGTATAAGACACACCACACACTATAGTTGATGATGCAGCTTGAAGAGAACCCACAGCTGCCCGCGGTGCGGGTTCGAGGGAGCTTGCGGAGAGGAGGAATCAGATCACACGTGCACCTATTGCGGCTACGTGTGGATCACAACGCGCGTATTTTGCGGTAGCTGTGGAGACTGATGCGCACAGTCCAACCACATCCTTTCCGACCCCTCACTTAGTGGAGGAGGGGCGAGGGCTCCCCCCAATCCTCTCCGCGAAGTCTTGGGCGTCACACACCACTCCTGAGGAGGATGCCACTCGAGTGTAGTTCACTGCATCAACGCGCATGCGGCTTCACCCCGCGCTCTCCTAACACCAATCTTCTAGTACTCTGGAAGAGGTTCAGCCCCCGCACCCTCATCTTCTTCTTGGTTATCTGCCAAGAGTGTTTAGTGTATCCACCCGCTTAGCCCGAAGACCAGAGACTTTTACTCCATTTGAAAGGCGATATTTACCCGCCTCCTTATCGTGTGAACGACGGTGCATATCAGAGTAAGGCTACGTCGAGTGATGTCTCCCAGTGAGTTAGTCGAACATTTAAAAATGAGTCCGAAACGCTACACAGTGTATTCTTGTTGGGTTGACTTCTGGGTGTTTAGTAGCTAGGCTCTCTTTAGATAGTTTAGGGCTGTTAGCTCCACTATTTTTGAGAAGCTTTTGATGTCGCTTCTTAGAACGAATTCATCGTTTGCGTGTACGTTGTTCCCAGTTCTGCTCACTCCCCCCGTCACCACGGGTATCCCCTTAGCCGCTAGGTAGCACGCATCCACACATCCCAAGCCTCCAACTATTAGTGGTTCTCTACCCATTACCCTGCTCCAAGAGGATGCGTATAACTGCACGATCTCCTCGTTCGGTGAAACCTTGTATGAGAAGTGATTCTGGGGTTCGAACTCCACCTCGTAATCAAGTTTTGGGTCTTTAGATTTCAGGGCTTCGAGAACACCAAGCACCTCTGCTTTAGCTTCCTCCCAAGTCTCCTCTGGTATGAGCCTTCTATCCACCGTTATCTCGCAAAGCGGTGGCACAACGTTCTCTTTGACACCTCCCCTAATCATGGCAACAGTCAAGCTTGGCCTAAGGTAGTCCACACCGCTGTCGGGGTCGGCTGGCACACTCGACCTCCTCTCACCCAGTCTACGGTTGAGTTGAGCCAAGGCATCAATAACAAGCGCCGCCTTCTCGACGGCGTTTACACCCAACCAGTTCCTACTCGAGTGGGCGGCCTGCCCACGCACCCTGACATCGAAGCGCATACATCCGTTGGCGGCTATACCAACCGTTCTAATTGAGCCATCACCCACAATGGCAGCATCAGCTTTCAGACCGTTTTCCACCAAGTAGCCCAACCCACTTCTGCCACCGATTTCTTCGTCGCATGTAAAGGCAACTATTAGCTCACCTTCAAAGTCTGTACTGGATGCCAAGCGGGTTGCCGCGGTGGTTATGGCCGCAACCGAACCCTTATTATCCGACGCACCCCGCCCAAAAAGCTTCTCACCCTCCACGCTTAGCTTGAAGGGGTCGTGTGACCAGTTCGGACCCGGTGGCACAACATCAATATGGGCGTTCAAAAGCAGCCTCCTCTTTGATTCGCCCCTCAAAATTCTCGCAACCATGTTAACCCTCTCACCCTCCAACACCACGTTTTCACGCACACGTGATCTAGCTACATTCATTGGGGTAACGGGATAATCAACCCGAAACCCAGCTGCTTCAAGCCTTTCACCGGCCACCTTCAATGCCTCAAGATAATTCCTCCCGGGGGGAACGCTTGTGTCAACACCTATTAGCTCCCCCAGCACAACCTCTTCAAGTGAATCCGTGTGCGACATAAATTAACAAATCACGCATAAGACTTAAGCCTTTTACCCCAAAGAAGATTACTTCGCTATATTTCTGGGTGTAAGATATACCTGATACTCGAATTATCCGTAAGGATTTTATTCAGGTCTCACCACTTAATGGTTGTGATTGCTATGCGCATAGTGTTCCCAGCGAATCTACAGGGCTCGAAGACCGCGAGGAAGCCGAAGAGTCTTGGGATAAGAAGCCTGATGACGACGATAACAATTGTCTACGGCGTGCTAGCTTTGCTCGCCGTGCTCTTTAACCTGCCACACACAAACCTCTTCACCCGCGGATTACAGTCGCTTATGGGATTCATACTGGTGGAGAAGCTCTGGGCAAGCCTATCCCAGAGTGGGTTAATAAACACGCAGATAACAAATCAGGAAATCCAGTGGCTCACCGGCACACGTGTATTCATGGTTTAAGCGGGCACTGGTACAGCTACGCTGCTTGAGGACGACTCCAACCCGTATCTTTTAACCTTCTCGATGTCGACACCCCTCTTTTTACAGATGGATTCAACAACCTTCATCATAACCCATCCACCGAAGCTTATGATGCCAGCTGTACCCATCCTCGCGATAAAATTGCCTTTGCTGTCACGCACAGCGTCACGCTTAGCCATCTTGGCTAGGTGCCTGTAGGACGCGTAGTACACCGCGAGCTGTGATTCGTCGAGCATGGCTGGGTTGAAGCTCTGACTCTTAATCACGCCGAGGGGGACGTTGAGCATGGGTGTAACCGTGAACTCGAAGGGTCTACCACCAGCCTCAGAGTTGCTAAGCCTATTAATCAGGGCAACCGTCTCCCAGTTGTCTTCCGGTGTCTCATCCGACTGCCCAACCTGCACCGTGAAGGCTGGCCGCCAATAGTAGAGCGTCATGTTGTGCACACCCTCCCAGACTATATCCGCCCACGAGCCGTCGGGACCAATCCTGAGGGGCAGGGTCTTATTTGGCATGTGTATTTTGGCCAGCCTGTCACTACCAGTTTCAAGACCGACCTGTATGCCTATCCAGTTCGATGGGCCCGCCCGCATTATCTCAGAGAGTTTACTGATGAGTTCTGGGTAGGCTGCGGGTATCGAGATTCTTCCATGGGTAGGGTTGGACTCGGTGACGCCGGGTATGGCCATAATCCTAGAGAAGAGCTCGATGAGCGCCTCCTCATTTGGTTTGAATAGTGGACCATGCTTATAGGCGAATATCTCATCACTGTGTATCCAGGCATTCGTGAACCCCCCATACTTCACGTTGACCTCTACTTCCTGCTCTATTTTCTCAACGGGGTAATACCTGAGAGGTCTCAGGGTGACCTCGCAGAAGTCACACCCCACCCCGCAGCCACGCATGGATTCAACCATACTCTTCATCGAGGGCCTAACAATGTTTGGTATATCTTCGAGCCTGGGAAATCTCCGACCCCCGGGCCTACGCGTTATGAAGCGTCCATCAGGCTTAAAGATCATTCTGAAATTATCATCGAAGCTAGCGTACCCCTGGTAAAACATGTTCGGATCCAGCTTATCCTGAGCCACCTGCTCGAATAGATAGGGTATGACGTCCTCTGACTCGCCCTGAAAGGCGTAATCGATGCCCTCCTTTGTGAGCTCTTCTGGTAAAATCGTGAACTCCCACACCCCTGGCCCACCAACTATTAGTTTAGCCTTTTTACCCCTCCTCGCCAGATTGATCCGGTGTATGAGAGCCTCCCACTCCCTCCTAACCCAAGGTGAGGAGTGTGTGGCGAAAAGAACTTCGTAAGACATGGTGAGCGGGGCTATCCCAAGTGGATCCATTGTGGAGACACCGATAACCTCTGTATCATCTTTGATGAACTGCTCAATATAGTCGGGGTGTGGGACGGCAACCTCCTCGGGCTTGTTGCGTGTGAGAAGCGCGGCTTCAATTTTCCTTACGGAGTAGGGAGCGTACTTCGCTTCACCGTTGGGCAACGGAGGGCTGGCAGAGCCTTTAAGAAAGTTGTAGATTGCGCCTGGAACAGAGCCGCTCGGTGCGCAGGGAAGAAAATCCAGTAGGGGGAAATCCCTATAGTCATACATCAGTGTTAGGTCTGAAATCAAAACATACTTAGCCAAAACCAATCACCCTCTTTAAATCCACAGCGTGAATGCATTGATCGAACACCAGTTTTTCTGATTAATAGTGTTTGACCCATAAAAATGTTACTAAGTTCGGCCATCATACCACTATCTATGAAGTAATTAAGTGAGAAAATTAATTTTGGATTTGAATATCAAGCACTTATACAGTTTGGATAATTTATCCGCGGGCCACCCGCGACCTTTGTACACCAGTATTACAACTATGCCATTCGCCTTAATTACTGGGAATCCGTACTATAGTTTTACTCTCTTGGTGTAATATTCTCAATTCAATCTATGCTGTGACGTTGTATTTATATGAATGAAACTCGTATCTAAGCCATGGAGGTTCACATGTGAGCGCTCGAGGTAAGGATTCTAACATGCATAGTATACTCCTAGTGGCCCAAAACCGAAACTCTTATCCTGCTCTGATGCTCATAATTGGCGCACGTGGAGAGGGTAATAGTGTTCCGCTTTACACCTTCACTAGGGGGCTTGGAGGGGTAAAAAACGCTCTGCACACTGGCTTACACTCATACGTGATTTACCTCCAATCAAGATGCATGGGGATTGTGTAGAGGCTGGAGGCAGTGTTCGTATGCTCACACCTCCTCGGGATATGTTTAGTCGGATGATAGAGGAGAGATTTATTGGTATGTTCAGCTTGGGTGTTGCCGGCTTCTTAACAATAGAGCTGCCCGCAACAACGAGGGAGGGAGTATGCCTTATTCACGTGAAGTGGGTAGAGGTGTGGCGGTTATGAGCCAAGAGAGCTCGGGGGGTGTTAGGGTTGTCGATACGCGTGGAATGGTGTGCCCGTATCCATTCTTCGAGGCGGCGAGAGCCTTCATGCAGGCTTCTAGCGGTGAGGTGATACAACTCATCACTGATAATGAGGAGTCAGCCAGAAGCTCTATCCCACAGTTACTAGAGAGGAGGGGTGTCGAATTCAAACTAGAGGAAAAACAGGGCTACTGGGTAATAACGTTTAGGAAACCGTAGTTCCAAGATTTATGCCACGCTGAAAGCGAGTTCAGGGCAAGGTTAATTTGTTGGAGCCGTGAGTAGTTATATATGATTCCCAAGTATGCTTTGATAACTATTATTCTTGTAACCATGATTTTAAGCTTGGTTGCACCCATAGTGGGGGCATCGACCCTACGAGTCATAGTTGGGGGGTCGCTTAAAACCGCTGAGATAGTGGCCACCTCGAACACGAACCTAGTGTTCACCTACCCCTCCACGAGCCAGATCAGTAGTGTGCTCAATGGGTTTAACTATAGTGTGCAGCTCAGCGCCCCAAACGTGCCAGCTGAATCCGATGCCTTCCAAGCCTTCCAACACCAGCTCAGACGGGGATTCCAGAACATCACGCTAATCAACATGAGTGTCTACCTTACGTTGGTTGCACACGCTAACAAAACAAGCCTTGTTGTGACGAAAACCGTGGTAATTCAGGCTTGGGCCACCGGTATATTCAACAAAACCAACGCTAGAGTGGTGGGCGACTTTGGTTGGAAGGACTTCGAGGTTAAGGGTAACTTGGACGTGGATTTTGGTGGTCGCATGTTCGACATCAACACGGTTGGTTCAACCATACTTTCTCCATTCAGTGGAGATGAGGGATTTGTGGGTTTCATGATGCATTCATTTGGAAGCGGACCACTTTGGAGCGCCTCCACAATCAACTTTTCAGCCCTCGACACACCGCTGAGCCAGTGGGCGAGGTCGTACAACCCCTCCACAAACACCACAACATTCAGTAAAACCCTGAGCTCTACGTTCCTCTATCGGGAGGAGGCATCGGTTAACGGCGAAAACTATACCGTAAGCCTGAGCTACGATCCATCCTCGAGTATTACACTGCCAGGCTACGCTGTGGCCAACGGTAACACAGTCATCGTGGAGCAGGCTCCCCCGGGGACCGCGCAGAGGAGTACCGCTATCATAGTGTCCGTGGCGGTCATCGCCATAGTTGTGGTGGCAAGCCTTCTTCTAAGGCGTAACACCCGCTAAGCCGTCCGCTGGAATTATTAGTGTGCGCGCCGCGGATACTCTTGGGTAGAGTTGTTTAGTCCAGATTATTTCTGGCGTTACTCGAGGCAGATCGTCCTCCACGATGTGGGTGTTGAGGGACAAGAGAAGCTGAAGGATGGTAGTGTTGCGATAATAGGGCTTGGAGGACTCGGCTCACAGGTGGCCATGAGCTTGGCGGCAAGCGGTGTGGGCCACATGCGTCTTGTTGACTTCGACGTGGTGTCCACCCCAGACCTGCACAGACAACTCATATACTCTGAGCGGGACGTGGGCTACGCGAAGGCTGAAGCTGCGGCTAATAGAATCAGCAACATAAACCGGAATGTTAGGGTTGAACCACGCTGTGAATACGTTTCAGAGGAGAACGCCCGAGACCTAGTGGGCGACGTGGATTTAGTAATAGACTGCACCGACAGCTTCCAAGCCAAGTATACAATAAACAGGGTGTGCGCCAAGCTCAAGAAGCCTCTCATATTTGGCTCCGCGATTGAGTATTATGGTAACGTGGCAACATTCGAGCCCTGGGGAGACGTCTGCCTAGAATGCCTCTACCCAGAGCTCTCCGATGAGGACTACCCCTCCTGCGCGGTTGCTGGCGTGCTGCCACAGTGCGTTCAGGTAGTCGGCTCAATCCAGTCAGCCGAAGCAGTGAGATACATTCTGGGCTCACCCACCCTCCTAAACACACTCCTCTTCGTGGACCTGAAAAACTACGCACTAGACAGGCTAAACATAGCCCAAAACCCCTCCTGCCCCCACAGAGCAAACAAGCCACTTAGCACCCCAAGAGTGTGGGAGCCAACTGAAGTGTGCAGTAGAAACGGCAGACGTCAACTTCTAATGGTTTTAGAAAGCAAACCAAACGTGGATGAGGTCTACGAGAGATGGGTGCGTCTGGGCGACGCCGAGCGAAGAGGTAGGCTCGCAGTAGAGGTTCGAAAACCCGACGGCGTCTACACTTACACAGCCGCGGGCGCCATTCTCGGGGAGGTTGACACGCGCATCGACGCGAAGACGGCCAAACAAATCATCACCCAGCTAGCCACCACGGCCAGCCAAACATAGACGGGTGAGCCGCAAGCCATAAACGGTAGAAAATTCATCTCTGGGGCTGACCTCGTCAAGATCGCGGATTTTTTATCCCAAAGACTATTTTGGAAGCTTTATAAAGTAGGAGCCCGGAATAATTTTACGGATGAAAGTCACAGTAAAATACTTTGCACGCCTCAGAGAGATTTTAGGCAAGTCGAGCGATGAATTCGAGCTCGAAGATAGCCCCACGATCACGGATCTGCTAAATCTACTGTCTAACAGGTACCCTCAGCTTAGGGGTGCGGTATTTGAACACGATGGTAAGACGCTCAAGAAGATTTACCAAGTTTTGGTCTCCGGCGAATACGTAGGCGAGCCTAATAAGAAGCTACGCGATGGTGACATAGTAGCAATACTTCCACCCGTGGCCGGCGGGTAGGTAGTCCACCCACGGCTCCTCAATTTTAACTTACTGCAAGGTTTGAAGGGTCGAAGGGAAGTCCCCCATAGAGGGGTTCTTATAGCTGTTTTGCATGTATGAGGCTGTCCCTAGGACTCTGACTATGGGATGCGGGGCGGGGAAGACCCTTGTGGCGGAGGAGGGGATGCCTCTGCCCCATTCCCTGCTGGAGAGAAGGGGGGCGAGTGTCTCTCGATGACGCAAGAAGCCCCCTCCCTCCCTTAAGGGTGTGGTAGCTCTCATCACTACAACTATTAAAAGCAGAGCAGGGTGAACCACTGTTCAGCGCTCGGCGCACCTCATTCTACTCTAGTGATGAGGCACCCTCTCTTGAATGGGACGGCTTCCCGCCTCCTCCACTGTGCTAGCTCCCTGAGAGGTTTACGGAGAGCTCTATGTCCACAGGCGCAAATTCCACACTTAGCGCACTAAGTGTACTCGTGCCTCTAATACAAGACCCAAGCTTAAACACATCTATTACCACCTTTAAAGGCAAGGTCTTGGAGAACTTATAAAAAGGTGGTCTAATCTGCCTTTAAACTAGCTAAAATAGGGAGCAAAAATGCTACGCTCATTGAAAACGTCATTAGTAGAGCCAATAAAACACCAAAACTTGGCTCCCAAAGCGTGTAGAATACGTATAGTGATGCCAATGTGAATATTGATACAAGAAGCAACTTTAACATTAAATTCAAGCCTAGTGCCCCCGTACACTATTAGAGCAACTTCAATGCTATATAAATAATCATAAATGAATAGCTTTAATAGTATTTTGTTAAATAAAGACTATTATATAGCTTTAGATTTACAATTAAGCTTCGTTACCCCAACATAAAACCATTCGGCTTAAAGATTCCCATAAACTCGAGGTGTATATACCACGGCATGACTTCCTTCACCTCCTCCGAAGGGTGGATCTCAAAATTCACCACAGGCAGTGCTTCGATCCGCCACACATTTTGGGTCTACTGTAATTTTAAGGCGAGGTTTACCGTTCTTTTATCTAGGGTGTGCAGGTCAGCGTATTTCTGAAACGAGTTGCTCGGCTATTTTTGTAGCGCTTGGAACACCGATCTCCCTGATCTCGGCGAGCAGGTTCTCGGCGATTTTGAGCGCTTTAACCCTCATGTTACCCATCGTCTGCTCCTCTATTGCCCACGCTAGGGCTTCGAGCAAATCCGCGGCTTTCTGAACCTTTGCTTCATAGCTCGAACTTTTGCTCCAGAGCCTCACGTATTCGCCACGCACACTCGGAGGTAGCGGTGAAACGAGCTCCTCATACACTTGGGCGCTTATCCTTGATATGGTTGACTGCACTTCGGGGTTGGCGTGCTTAATTGGTCTAGGTATATCACTCACCCTCGCTTCATCCAAGTCGTGTAATAGACACCGTCGCAAAACCTCTAACACATCAACGCTCCTACCATCAGCTGCCTCTAAGTCACATATAACCATCGCGTACAGCGTTGTATAGTATGAGTGCTCCGCAACACTCTCATCCTGAAACCCCCTCACCGTGGTAAACCTCCTCACATGCATCAGGTCTCGGCTATCGTGAATAAAGTCGGTGACACTCCCACCCATAGTATCCACCTTAACTATTCAGCTGCCTATTTATAGGGTTCACATAGATAACACTCCGCTACTCTAGAAACCAAGAATCATTAGCCAAACGCACAATTACCATAGACTGCGTTTCCCACTCATTGCTAGACACATTTGATTAAACGCGGACACACGCGGCTAACCCCTATTCTTAGGAATAGGAAAGTTTTGAGCTTCGGAAAATTTGGTGTAACTAGGAGTTTACGTGTACCCACGCTGCGTGTGGCAGGGAATTCGCTCGTGTCGGCAGACGCGAAGGGGATATAGCAATGATACGATTTGGGGACTTAGGGTATGCCGAAGCAGGGGCTCTGAATAAGCAGGTGTAGCACACCGATACTCACAAGTAATGTCTTTCTATCTCGGACGCGAACCTCCTACCCAAGTCTTGAGAGTTTTGGGCAACCCATTCGCTGAAGCGCGTAGAGCCGAGGGGCTCAGCGTTCGAGAAAAGGAGGTTATCCATTAGGGCGCCCACCTCTTCTTCTGTAACCACGGGCTCCCCTAAGTAGAGTGATAGGATTCTCCCAAGAAGCATACTGAAGGATTTGGGGGCGCCGAAAATTAGTGCCTTTATACCCAGAGCCTTCGCTATGGTTTCCAGAAGTCCCTTAAAGGTGTACGTCTCGGGCCCCACACAGTCGAGTACCACGTTGGCTGCTGTTTGCGCGTAACTTATGCACGCGGATGCGACGTCGCCAACATATACGGGGGTCACTTTGTATTCGCCTGAGCCGAAGATCGGGAAGAATCTAAACCGTCTAAGTATCCACGCCATATTGTTTATGAGGATATCCCCTTTACCGAAGATTATCGTCGGCCTCAGTACCGCGTAGCTTAGACCACTTCTTTTAAGCTCCTCTTCAACGGCCGCCTTACCCCTGAAGTAGCCGTAGGCTGAGTCGAGTGAAGGGTTGGTTATGCTGATGTGCACCACCCTCTCAACACCCTCCTCCCGCGCCGCCTCAAACAGCTTAGCCGTGTTTGAAACAGCCCTTTCAAAGCTCACATCACCCCTCCTAAAGCGTACCCAGTAGGTGTTATATAGTACCCTAACACCCCGCAGAGCTTCGCGTATCGTGGAGGGATCACCGAACTCTAACCCATAAATTTTCACGCTACCACCAAAGGGGTGAGGCCTATCTGGGTGGCCGGTTAAAACCCGTATCCCCGAGTGACCAGCCTTAAGCAGAAGACTCACAATCTCCCTACCAGTGTACCCAGTGCCACCAACAACCGCTATTTCACCATTCATGGCCAGCCTATTAATGCTCAGACCATAATAATATAGTGATCGTCGTCGCCAAAAGCGGTTTTGACGAATGGGGTGTAGGTGCCCCTCTAACTGGTATTACTGTTTCCGCAGCCGCTTAAGGGTGATTGAAATATTATATTTATGAATACAAGCATGGAAACTGTATCGGACTAGTAATAGTTATATCTGTGTTGATGAAATATTGGATGTATTATGGGCTATGATTCGCTAGAGCTCAAACAGGTATTGGACGGCTTGTCCGAGCTGTTTGATGCTGTCCTTCACGGTGAGAAGGTTAATGAGAACTCGAAGAAGTCGGATGAGTTAGAGGAAGAGCTTAAACGCAGGCTGGATGATTTGCGGGAACTTATTACCAACGTGGTCGGCCTGATTGACGAGTACATTGAGGGTAGCGCTGACCCTGAGTGCAGGGGTTTCGCCGAGAGTGTTGGGAGGTTTGTGTCCGCGGCAGCACAGCAAGAAGAAGGCAGACTCAAGCAGAAGTTCAACGATGAGAAGAGGCTTATAGAGGCTATGACCAATTCTGAAGCCGAGATGGCGCGCATAGGCATAGAGAGTTTCCTCATGCACAATCCATTGAAGATCAACGAGGAGCACGTGTTGCTCAGTATGGTAGAGGACTCCTATTTGGTGAAGGGGAAGTACAAGTGTGCCGGGGGGATAGAGTACGAGTACATACTCGACTCCAAGGCTAGCTCAATACTCAGCAGGCCGTTGACACCCGCAAGCCTAGGCCTGAAAATCAGGCTTCCAATAAGGATAGGCAAATCGTGGATGAAACAGTCAACCTCACCTCAGATGGTCAAAATAGACAAGTATATGCTCAAAGAGGCGGATGCCACCCATAAGAGCCTCTTCTATGTGTTAACAAATCCAGAAGATACGGATGAAGTCCGAGTTGTGTACACAAAGAACGAAAGAGCCAGCCTTGTAGCAGTGGGATTTAAGGATCTGTCCGGCCTCGTGGATGTGAGCGGGGATCCCGCCTTAAGCAAACACCTTAACGCTGAAGTATTCAAGGACCTCTCCGAAATGATACTCAACACCCTCCTGCAGCTCACCAACCATAAGCTCAAGCTCACAAAGCTGACCGTCGACGATGCAAACGTGCTTGAAAAACACATGTACTATGAGTTCCTACTAAGGGTGCTCAACCTACTACCAGTTAAGACCGAGACAATATACAGCTTAGCCCTACAAGCCGGATTAAAGTACGAGGCGAAAAATCTGTTGGAAAAGATTCACGGCTTCGGAGAAAAAACACCAAGCCTTCTACAACTATTCAATATATACGCTTCTCGAAGCGAAGCGAACTAGTGGTACACACCACCAGACCACAAGAGTTTTAATCAATATCTTAAAAGTGGAATCAACAATCCATCTGCATGGAACCAAAACCCAAACTCGCTCTAGTACCATGTCTTAGTGGAGTCGACATCTGAAAGGGCACATTTTTACATGTGAGCCATAGTTTACTTTGTCCAGGCAGGCGGGGTTTGACACAAAAACTGAAAGCCTCGCCTTCATAGCGGTGAGGAGGCCAGCACTTTTCCCCTGGTTTTAAAAAACCAGAATGCTAGAGCCAACGCAACGACTAGTGGCTCCGGTGCTAGGAAAACCGCTGGAAGCCCGCTGCTCTGAGCTAAGTAGCCCAATATTGGCAGTGTCAAGAAAAGCACGCCTGCGGAGACACCGCTCAGAACCGTGTTGGCCCATGCGAGGTTTTCCCGGCCAACCGACTCGGCCACGTACCCGACACTCAATGGGTAGGCTAATCCGTGAGCTAAGCCGAGCAATACGAAGCTTATAACCACTTGGAAGAGAGTGGTTGAGAGGGCGGCCGCCGGTAGACCCAAAGCTGTTAGTAGGAAGACTAGGATGGGTGAGGCTTTACCCTCCAAGTAGGACATGATTGCTCTGGCGGCGAATGATGCAGTAAAAAACACGCTCAACATTAGTTCAGCTGTTAGTCCACTGGATCCTCTCGCATCCGCTAGGATGGCGCCGTAGGTGGTGAACGCTGCGAAGGGGACTGTGAATGTGACCTCGAGTATTACGCCCAATTGATATCCCCTGTTTCTCAGAACGCCTAGTACGCTGTGAAAGCTCACATCACCGACTGGCCTGATGGGGCCGTCGACCTGTGCGTGTATGTAGGCGAGCAAGCCGAGCGCCATTATGGGGATCAGACCCAGAAGAGAGGTTAGAAGGCTCACTTCGGCCAAGTGTGAGAGCAAGGCTAGGTAGATTGGTCCCGCGATTAGGCTGAGGCTTAGAGCGGCTGTAAACGCGGGTATACTTTTGCCGCGCTCTACACCTGAGAAAATGGCTGAGGTCAGTAACAGAGGCTGGATGCCCGCGCCTACACATGCGAGCGCGGATGAGGCTACAAAGTAGCCGAGACTCTTTGTGGATGGCATAATCAGGGTGCCAATCATCATTATGATTATGCTTAGAGTGACGCCACGCTTAATGTTTGACCCCGAATATATCAGGGCCGCTGTTGAAGCGAAGCTGACGCACCCGCACAGGAAGCTTATCAGTGAGACGTCGAAGTTGGATGCTCCATAGAAGGTCTTCGCAAAGAAGGGGATATCGACCTGTAATATGCTTGTGCTAAGCCTATAAGTAAAGGCGGTTAAGAGCAGGAGTGTGAGGGCCAGACGGGGTGCGCTAGGCTTCTTGCTCGTTTGTGGTCACTGGGATTCGAGCGCATCGTTGAGCCTTCTACGAACCCGGCCTTTCCATGAACCCTTCTTGTAGGCGTATGAAACTATCAGGGGGAACGCTATTGTAGCCTCTGAGAAAACCATCTGCGTGTTACCCGTATCCACCTTGCCCCAGGAATGCGCCTCCTTGAGCGTGGAACCAGAGAGCCCTCCATCGCGTTCGTCGGCAACGGTTATCTGAATCGCGTACTTGTGCATGGGAGCTGGCTTACCCACAACCTCGGTTGACACAACAACATCCTGCGTGAAGTTCTTGGGAACACCACCCCCAACCATGAATATTCCGGTCTCCTTGGATGCTATCTTAACCTTGGTGAGCTCATAGAAGTCTTTACCCGAGTCCACTGCGACGGCGTCCTTGCCCTTCGCCCATCTATGTATTACCAAGCCGAAGCCTGCGCTGCTGTCTGCGAAGGCTGGAACAAATATGGGTACACCCTGACGGTAGGCTTCTAGAACCACCGAGTCCTCGCCGAGTTTCTTAGCGTCTAGGTACTTGGCCATCTCTATAAGGAATTCGCGGGATGAGTAGACACCCGGTCTGAGCGAGTTGGCTATGCTCGCAACGGTTTCATCGCAGATTCTCAGTTCATCTTCATCGATATAGGTGTCGTATATGCGGTCGATATGCAGTCTTCTCAATTCCTCATCGTCAACTTGGGGCGACCCGATATAGTGTTTGAAGCCGAGGGCTTCGAAGAAGTCTTGGTCAACCATGAGTGCCCCAGTTGAAACTATGACGTCCACCATGTTATACTTGATCATCTGGTAGACCAGTCGTTTTAGACCAGCGCTGAAGAGGGACCCCGCCAGCGTGAGGATGACTGTTGTGTCTGGGTCGGAGAGCATTCTATCATAGATTTTTGCCGCACGAGCCAGGTTTCTAGCTTGAAATGCCATTCTACTGAATGAGTCTATGAGGTCCACTATGCCCTCGGTGTCAATATCTATGTGGCGTATCTCTTCCCTCATGTATTTTGACTTCAGAGATGTTTCGACACCTTCAAAAGCCTTCTGCAAACCAATCAACCCTCCACCACAGATGAACGTATTCAAAATAAAGCGTTTCGGTCAGCTACACATGATAATAGCAGGATAATGTTACCTGCCAATATGGGGTCTGGGCGTATTCACTTGTAGAGCATTAACCGGTTATAGGGCTATGAGCGTTGATTTGTTTATCCAAAGGAATATCGATGCGCATAGTAACTAAGTTTTTATAGTCCATTGGAGTTCGCTGCAGGAGTAGATATGTTTGTGTCAGATGAATACTCAGAAAGGAGGGCGGTTTTCCTCGACCAAGACCAAATCCCCGAGTCGTGGTATAACATTCAAGCAGACCTACCAGAACCGCTTCCACCCCCGCTTGACCCCTCAACACTTAAACCGATATCCCCTGAACCACTCTTCAGGTTGTTCCCAAAGGAGCTTGTGGCCCAAGAGGTCTCAACTGAAAGGTGGATCAAGATACCTGAAGAGGTGCTTGCCGCCTACAGGTGGCTTCCAAGGCCAACTCCGCTTATGAGGGCGTACAGGTTAGAGAAATACTTGGATACACCGGCCAAGATTTACTTTAAGTGGGAAGGAGTCAACCCAGCTGGGAGCCATAAACCCAACACAGCACTAGCCCAAGCCTACTACAACTGGAGGGAGGGGGTTGAACGCATCGTCACAGAAACGGGAGCCGGCCAGTGGGGTTCGGCTGTTGCCATGTCGGCTGCCTACTTCGGGCTCAAGGCGCGGGTGTATATGGCTGCCTCGAGTTTTAGACAGAAACCGGGGAGGAAGATTATGATGGAGGTGTGGGGTGCCGAGTGTGTTTCATCACCCAGCCAGCTAACGGAGTTTGGAAGGAAGCTTCTTGAAAGGAATCCCGATGACCCGGGATCGCTGGGGATCGCTATCAGTGAGGCTGTGGAGGATGCGCTCACCCATGAGGGAACACACTACTGCTTAGGCTCGGTTCTCAATCACGTCTTACTTCACCAAACAGTGGTGGGTCTCGAAGTTAAAAAACAGCTTGAAAAAGTGGGTGAGGAACCAGATGTGATGGTTGGAAACATAGGCGGCGGCTCCAATTATGGCGGCTTCTGTCTACCCTACGTGGCGGAAAGGATTACTGGAAAGAGGGATGTCGAGTTCGTGGCGTGTGAATCCAAGGCTGTGCCGCACACCACCAAGGGTAAGTACACATATGATTTCGGTGACACAGCGGGGGTAACACCTCTCCTCAAAATGCTCACACTTGGAAAAGACTATAGGACGCCACCCATCCACGCGGGCGGCCTCCGCTACCATGGGATGGCTCCGATAATTTCCTGGCTTATAGTCAAAGGCTATATGCGTTCTGTGGCCTACGCGCAGACGGAGGTGTTTGAGGCCGCAACCATATTTGCTAGGACTGAGGGAATAATACCTGCACCCGAAACGGCTCACGGCATAAGGTACGTTATAGACGAGGCCAGAAGGTGCAAACAGAGCGGTGAGAAAAAGACGATAGTGTTTAACGCCTCGGGTCACGGCCTACTCGACCTCTCGGCCTACCAAGCCTACCTCTCAGGCCAGATGGAGAACTGGGAGCCAACACAGTTCAACTACCCCAACTATACAATTGAGCCAACGTGAGATGGGTGGGTCAAAGTACCCACATCTCTTCTTGCTATAGTTGTAAACAGTGAGTTACCCCGCCGTGAACGGTAGACCTAAACCCCGCATTCTGTGAACTATCAGCGCCAAGCTTGAATTTTGACCTAGAGTAAAAGACGGTTTTTGGAATATTTATAAATAGGTGTTCACCCTTCAATCCCGATGCATATCGAATTAGATGGGGAAAATCTCAGTATCGACAGCGTGGTTGACGTGGCGGACGGCTTGTTTAAGGTGAGTGTTTCCCCGCTGGCGTTGAAGCGTGTCTCGGAGGCGCACAGCTATGTTCAGAAACTCATCGAAGAGGAACGAGTCGTGTACGGTGTAACCACAGGCTTCGGTTCACTTTCCTCTAAGATGGTTTCAAAAAACGACGCGGAGAAGCTGCAGCGAAACCTTGTGAGGAGCCATTCGGCGGGTGTGGGTGAGAGGCTACCCGAGAGGCTTGTCAGGGCTGCTATGCTACTCAGGCTGAACACACTCCTCAAAGGCCACTCCGGCGCCTCACCTGAAACCGTAAGCCTGCTTGCCGAAGTGCTTAACAGGAACATCGTACCAGTGGTTCCAGAGCACGGTTCACTCGGAGCCTCAGGCGACCTAGCCCCCCTAGCCCAAGTTGCACTCTGCCTCATGGGGGAGGGTGTCGTAACTCATCGAGGCCAAGAGAAGAGTGCGTCCCAAGCGTTCGCAGAGGAGAGACTAAAGCCAATTACGCTTGGCGCTAAGGAGGGGCTCGCGCTTATAAATGGGACACAGATGACCACCGCCGGCGCATGCATAGGCATAGTGGAGGCCAGAAGGCTTATCGAGTCATTTGAGCTGGCCTCGGCGCTAACCATTCAGGCGCTGGGGAGTAGAACTGACTTCCTCGACGAGAGGATTCACCTTGCACGGGGAATAGAGGGTCAGACACTTTCAGCGCGCTCGTTGAGGGAGAAGCTATCTGCTAGCGAGTGCACGAATAGGAGCAACCGCGTGCAGGAAGCGTATAGCATAAGATGTATTCCTCAGGTGCACGGCGCTGCGCGTGAAGCCATAAGCTTCTCTGAGAAGATAGTTACCGCTGAGGTAAACGCCGCCACCGATAATCCACTCCTCTTCCCAGCCGACGACGCGGTTCTAAGTGGTGGAAACTTCCACGCGCAGCCCATCGCCATGGTGCTGGACCTACTCCTGATAGCTACACTACCCATAGGCAACCTATCGGAGAGGAGGGTTGAGAGGTTGCTGAATCCCACATTCAGCGGTCTACCGCCCTTCCTCACCAACAAGAGTGGGCTCAACTCGGGCTACATGGTTTCACAGTACACAGCCGCATCAATCCTAGCAGAAAACAGGGTTTTGGCTCACCCCGCCAGCGTGGACACCGCGAGCGTCTCAGCTGGTCAAGAAGACCACGCCAGCATGGGCTTCACCGCCGCTAAGAAGCTATTGAGAGCCATTGACAACCTGTGGTACGTGGCCGCTGTTGAAGCCCTTTGCGCCGCCCAAGCCATAGACCTCGCGGGCGTAGCAGACGGCTTAAGCCCAGCCACCAGGGAGGCCTACACGCAGATTAGGTCGCATATACCCACCCTCATAGAGGATGAACCAGTTGGTCCACGAATAGAGGAGGTCAAACAGATTCTAAGAGGCATCGCCATCACGCGGGTACGTTAGAGACACACTTTGACCAAAGCGTTCACCCACACCAGTGTAGTGGGTTTCATGGTCTCCTGAAATTGGAGCGCTCAGCTGTGATGTTCACACTTTTTAGATAGAATTTTTTCTCACCAGTCTGGGGGTCCGTGATGGGAAGGTACTCGGCGTCACAGTTTAAGGTGAAAACTGCATCCCTGTTTCTACCTTCAAGTGTCAGATGAATGTCGTTCTTCGAGCCAAGCTTGACACTCTGCTGTTGCCACCTTATATTGAGCAGCTTGTCACGCTTTGCGAACCACTCTTCGAGTGTCCTACCCAAGTAGGCGCCTATCTCCGACTCTTTGAGCGGCTTCTTCTGTGATAGTATTTGTGGTAGCAGGTTCTTCCTGCACTCCTTGACTACGCGGTCCACGTACATGTACGTCTTCTCAACAAGCTCTTTGGCGGAGAGTGGGTCTGTCATCAAACTAATTTACCACGAACCCCGCAAAAAGCTTTACACATCACTTGGCCCAGCATGTTCAGGCGCTTCAGTGTTTGAGGAGTTCACGTCTCACCATGGATGTGCCATCCACCATTGCTTTTAGTTTTTTAAACGCAACATCCTTTGGAAGGAGCTTGAGGCCGCAGTCGGGGTTGACGTATACCATTTCTTGGTCGAAGACCTCCAGCGCCTTTCTGAGCGCTGAGGCGACTTCTTCTGGGCTCTCGACCCTCGGGTTGTGCACGTCTATTACTCCGAAGCCTATCTCCTTGTTATAATCAAACCTCTTAAACAGCTCTAGGTCTTTGAAGCCCCTGTTCGCGAACTCTAAAGCGAACTGGGATGTGTTGAAT
>Ga0208661_100025_pt1 | contig 35493 bp, 57 predicted proteins | sample ECHtaG_2_FD_187132 | JGI IMG/M metagenome (GOLD analysis project Ga0208661, IMG submission 187132) | Hot spring microbial mat communities from Yellowstone National Park, Wyoming, USA - ECH_C virus_MetaG (SPAdes) (version 2) | ecosystem: Environmental > Aquatic > Thermal springs > Hot (42-90C) >...
TTTTTCGAACCTCACAGTTCGTAAACTCGAACTACGAACTTCGAACTCTCTAAAGAAGTATTCAAAAAAGTGATGTAACAATTTATATGCGAAAAACTTTTTAACTCAAACACCGATTATAGTTTTTTCTTTCCCGTCTTTTACTATTATGTATTTTTTTCTTAACAATCTTGCCGGTGTTAATATTAATACTGTATTATTTTCAGTTACTATTTTAAATCTTGGTGGTGTTGTTAATGTTTCTTTAAGATATATTATCTCAATATCTATTATTTTCTCTTTTTTGTTGTTTATTACTATATATTTTTCTTCTGCTTCTTTAATTTCTTTGTAAATTTCTTTTGCTATCTCGTTCAAATTTCTGTATGGCATTATTTTTCACCATGCCAGTATTGGATATTCAAATATATCTGATGGTGTTAGTATCATTATTTTGCCTTTTTCCGTCTTTATTACAATTCTGTTTTGTGTCACATTTAATTCTATCACTTTTTCTTCTCTATAAATAAGCTCTTTGTACTTTAACAATTCCTGATAAATTCTATTTATGTCACTTAGCGGACTCGGTTCCGGGTTCTTTGGTATTATCATGAAGTGTCTTTTTAGGAACAATTTTGGTGCGTCGATTATTTTTATTTTTCCATTTGTTTCCGTTATGACTAATTCGTTTTCTTTTTGTATATGATTTACAGTGTATGTTCCCTTTTTCGTTCTTGCGAGAATTAAAAAACCTTTTTTTATTAGTTCGTTTAAAATTTCTATTTCTTCTATTTCATTCAAGGGATTTAACCCCCCATTATAAAGGGGGGTCATACAAGTATAAAAAATTTACTTTCGTAATACTCCACGCAATATATAGGTGCCTGACTTAAATACTATCAGTTCCTCTATGTGGACTTCTGCTTCTAATGTTTTTTCCACTTCCTGTTTTATCGTTTGTTTTAGTTCTTTTATTTCGGCGATTTCTTCCAGTTTTTTTGTCTTTGTTAGGTTTATCTTGTTCGTTTCTAGTGCTGTAAAGATGTCCTCAATTAATGATACGTCAGTCTTTCCCTCAACTTGTACTTTTATTTTCATACTCCCATCTCGTTATTATTTTCCCGTCATTTTTTATTTTTCCTTCTTTGAAATTTACTATTTTTGGTGTCATATTTCTGTATTTTTCTATTATTTCTCTGATTAATGAGCTTAATTCTTCATTTTTTGTCAAATCTTTTTTTAATATTTGATTTTCTGTGAACGTTATTTCACTTTTTCCAATTAGTTTCGCTAGTCCGATTAAAAATTGTATATTTTTATCCTCTTGTGGGGAATCTACTATTTCTACTACTATTCTTTTTATCATGTTTCTCACTTTAACTTAGCGTATTTGCATGATTTATTTATTTCGCAGAATTTGCATTCATCGAATGTTGCTACTAGTGTTTTTGTCACATATGCTATTATTTGTTTGAATATCCAGTCATCATCTATCTTATACTGCACGAAGTATATTTGCCCGTTTTCGGCATTTCGTATTTGCCCTTGTGATATTTCGAATTCTGCTATCTCATTATTCCCTAGGTATACCAGAAGTCCTTTCTGACTTCCTAGCATGTTCATGTAAATTAGTACTTGATATATGTGTGCCTCGTATGGGAATTGTGGTGGTTTATAAACTGTCTTAAATTCTATAACTGTCCCATCTTTGGTTATTGCATCTACTCTTCCTATCAATGTGTATTCTCCGAATTCTTTTTTTATCTCTTTCTCAAACTCTATGTCAATTTCTCCGTATTCTTTTAGTAGTTTTTCTATCCCCTCGTGTACTGCTATTCCTCTGATTAACGATATTGCTGATGCTTCTGTCCTTGGTCTTATTACACAGTGTAATAAATCTGTTACATATACTATTTTCTCTCCTTTTTGCGGGTGTTGTTCTTGCATTCTTTCAAATGCTTTTATTATTGCTTCTTTTATCATCTGCAAATCACCTCGACCATTTTCTTTCCTATTACTCTTGACGCTATTTCCTTATTTTGACAAAGCTCTGTTTTATTGTGTATTCCGTTTCTCAACAGTTCAATAGACCTTTTTCTCCCGATTCCAGGCAATTGCACTAATGCTAATGCACTTCTAGGTACGCCGTATCTGGCTTCTAGGAATAATAGTCTCAGTCTATCTGCTAGTTCTTTCTTCATTAATGCCTTTGTAATTCTATAAACGCCGTATAATTGCCAATTTATTGTTTGAATTAATTTGTTCAAGTCATTATATGACATGTTTTTTGTTGCTTTTACTATCATTTTTTCATCTACCCCTTTTATCCAGTTTTCAAAGATTACTTTTACGTTCTCACCTTTCGAGGTGTTTAACACGTTCTCGTTATTCATTACTGCGTCTATTATTTCATCTTCGTTTACGTCTTCTTTTTCTAGGATTTTCCTGTATGTTATTGCGTCTTTAACGTCAAAATAAGATTCTGCTACTGCTCTTCCGTAGACTGTGACATAGTAGCCAGTGTTATCAAATCCTAGAATGCCGTTCTCGTTTAGGAATTCTAGTTTTTCATTAATTTCTTCTTTAGGTATTTCTTTGAATGTTAATGAATGTTTTACAGCGTTGAAAACATCATCGGGTCTGATGTAAAGGTATTTTGATATGAATGCTAATAAGAAGTCTTCAAGTGTATGGTGACCTTCTAAAGCACCATACTCATTTGTGAAATATTTTTTCGTCAATCTTTCTGCTTCTCTTGTGTTTGATGCTTCTATTATGCATAATCCTTCTTCATCGTACCCAGGTCTTCCTGCTCTTCCGCATATTTGGTCAAACTCGACTGGCGTGATTGCTTTCCATCCTACGAAACGTCCGTACTCTACAATGGGTAGCTTTAAGTCATCAAATATTACGGCGTAGAATGGGAAGTTTACTCCTTGGCTTAATGCGGTTGTTGATATTATGACGTTATATTTTCCTGCTCTTGTTTCTTCCATTAGTCTTAGTTTGGTTTCTGGTTGTAATCCTGCGTGAAAGAATGTTACTTTTCCAGGGTACTTTTTATCGTAGATTAAGAACAGTTCTTCGGCTTTTTTCCTCGTACTTGTGAATATCATAACTACTTTATTTTTTCTTACTAATTTGCGTACAAGGTCTTCTTTTAATTCTACTTTGTCACCGTCCTCAAATAATAATGTGTTCCCTATTTTTATTGCTTTGTATAAAGGTATTGGTCTTTCTTTTGTTTCTATTATTTCGGCGTTTGTTATTTCTGCTAATTTCTCTAAATCGGGAACGGTGGCACTCATCATGAGTAGTCTTTTTCCTTCGTCCATAGCCCATGCTATCAAATTTTCAATTGCTTTGCCTCTTTCTTTGTCACTGATGTTATGAACTTCATCTATTATTACTAATTCGCTTCTTTTAGCCCATGTATAATGTCTTCTTAATACAGCGTCAGCTTTCTCATATGTTGTAAATATCACTCTTTCTATTATATTTTCAGGGTCTGATTCATATACTTCTGATGTTAATGCTATTGAATCGGCATATCCGTGTAGTAATTGTGCTATTTTATTATGATAGTCATCGTTTAGTTGTAGTGCTAATGCTCGTAAAGGTACTGTGTATAATATTCTGTATTTTGTATTCATTGCTATATACATTGCTAAAAATGATTTTCCTATGCCTGTGGGTGCTGAAACTAGTAAATTTTTGTCAGACATAAAGAATGTGGTTATCACTTTTTTCTGGAATTCATTGAGTTCCATTCTGTTTTTCACCTCCTGTGAATTCTAATTCTGATATTTTCCTAATTACTGAGATTTTGCTTATCTTAATATAAATTGGGTTTCCGTTAGGGTCTGTTCCTAATAGATTGTTATAATCATCAATTTCTTCTATGAGAAGTCTATATTTTCTACCTTGAGCCAATACTTCTACAAAATCTCCCACTTGGAAACTTATTTTTCCTAATTTGAGTTCACGTTTTGGCATTGTATAAAATTGTGCTAGCACAATTTTAAAAGTTTTTATTTTCTCGTTCCTTTTTCCTTCTTATGAAGGTTATAGTTAATATTCCAAACGTTCTTTATGAAGAGAAGGAGTGTAATTATTTTATGGAATGTCTTGAATATTATATGATGTATTTGGTAAAGTATGAGAAGCAGTTAGGTATATGTTATGGAAATAATTATTCAAAAGAATTTCCGATTCCAGGAGAGTATAAGAACAAGTGTTTAAATGGATATGTGGAAATAATTGAATGAAAAAAATTATTCAAGTAAGTTCTTTTTCTTTTTGATACTTTTTACGTTTTCCTCATATTTTTCTATATATTTGAATAGTTCTTCATATTTTTCTATCATTTTTGTGATCCATTTTATGTCATCTAACCCACTTACGGGAAAGCTTAAGCTGTTTGTGGGTTTTTGACCGTGTACTGAGATTAATACTGTTATTTTGTTTTGGTCGTCTTTATATGCTAAAAATCCTAGGTTCAACTGTTCTCCTTCATATAAATCAAATCTATCGAATTTTTTAGTTGATTTTGAGAATTCTTCAATCCAACTATCAATTTCTTTCTTTATTTGTTCTATTTTTTCATTCTTTTCTTCTGTTTTTTGTGATGGCATTTATTCTCATCTCTTGGCTTTTTCTAGTGCTTCATACTGAGCTTTTAGTGTTGGTATTTTTGCGGGATGTTCTAATGTTATGGTAGGCTGTGGATAGTCTGACTGCTGGTATACGATTCCTACAATTACTGCACCGCTCTTTAATTTTGGAATCACATTTCTCATCAGACTGTAGTATACGCCTTGAGAACTTGAGTACAAGTACACTTCTCTTTTTACTTTATTTACCTCTTTAATGAGGTCGATTGGTATCGTTTGTTGGTCTTTTAGTGTTTCGATTATTCTTTCTTCAATTTTCGGGTCAGAGATTGCGTATCCATCGATATATGAGATTTGAGCGGGTTGGTTTGTCTTCTTTAGTATTACATCCCTTATTTCTACTTTTTTGATGATTATTATATGCCACAAATAGTTTTTGATGTTTTCTCTGCTAAACGGTAGCGTTAATTCATCATTTTTTGCTTCTTCTTGTACTTCTATTTTTTGTGTTTGTGCTTCTTGTTCTACTATTTCTTCTGCTTCTTCTTCTTCTCTTAGTTCTTCTTTAATTGATTTTTCTTTATTTACCATGATCTAACTACCTCCTTTATTTTTTGTGGGTATGTGTCGAAATATTCACAAAAATCTAAAAAAATTCTCTCGCTTTTACTTAACGCCTCAAGGGGTAACCCTTGAGGGTTTATTATTTTTTGACATTCCTCGAATGTGGGCATTATCCCACTATCATAAATTGTTCTATCATTTATATTTAAACTTTTTCTTTTCCTTGCTCTTCATCAAGAAAAAGGTGAGATAACTTTTTTAAACTGACAATCCTATATATAAGATAGAAGAAGTATGTCCAATAATTTGCAAAACACAAATAAAATTCCAGTACCATCTCCTAAAAAATACCTCAATAAAGATGAATTCCAGAATTATTTATCATTAGTTAAATCTATTGCTAATTTTAATCCTCAAGACAAAAAATGGTATATCAATGAATTTAAAATCTCCAGAATTAATAATAATGAACTGAAAGAAATCATTAAAGGGTTATCAAATTATGTAGGAGATGAAATTTATAATGTCTTTGGTGATTATTTGAAGGATAATGATAATACAGTATATGTGGAATTTCGTGGAAATTATTTAATAGTTTATGATGATTTAGAGAAGTATAAAGATTTACTAACATATAAAATCAAAACTTTTGACCATATTCAAGGACAATACGTGGAAACTCCAATATTACTAGCATGGCAAAGAGGAAACAATTTTGCTACATTGAGAGGGCTTTACTGGAAATTAAGCAATTTTGCTAATTTAAAAGCCAAACCCTTTGCTAATTTACAATTTTACGATATTACACTAAAGAACTTTGAAATGAGAGATTATCAACTAAATTCAATAAAGAGCTGGATTTCTGATATTAATATTGTAGGAGAAGGAATTGTAAAAGCCCCTACTGGTAGTGGAAAAAGTGTAATTGCTATCTTATCAGTATTAGAAATGCTAAAGAATAAACCAAATTCAAAAATTATTTATGCAGTAAATTCAACAACACTCCTTAAGCAATTTCAACAATTTGCAAAGAGAGAAGATTTACCATTTGTATTAGTTTCTGGTGAGATTGATGAATTGCAAAAAGGTCAAAAATCTGATTTCATTGCATTATCGATTGCTTACTATTATTCCCAAAAGAAGAAAAATAAACATGAAAAACTAAAAGAATTAATTAATAATGCCGATTTGATAATAATTGATGAGGCTCACCATACTCCCGCTTCAAGTATCAAGAGTCTGTTATTAGATTCACCAAACAGTTTACGCTTAGGTCTATCGGCTACGCCTATCCGTGAAGACGGAAGAGAATTAGAAATTATGGGGCTTTTAGGGAAAATAAGTTATTCCATTGATTATTCAGAATTAGTTAAAAATAATTATTTAGTACCTTTGGTATATATTCAATTTACGCCAAAGATTTCAGAAAAAATTTACAATAAGTTAATGGCATTAAGAGAGTTTTACGCTGACCAGCCGTTTTCCAAATTATACAGTGCTGAATTGAGATTATTCGAGAATTCTCCTTATACTAATAAACAGATAATCGAAAAAATAAAAGAGTTGAATAAATATCCCGCTCTTATGATAGTTAGAAGAATTTCAGTGGCAAAGAAATTATCAGAACTGATGAACGAAAATGGAATTATCAGTGATTGGGTATCAAGTAAAACATCTTTAGAAGAAAGAATGCAAAAAATAGAAAATCTGAAAAACGGTAAAATCAAAATGTTGATTTCTACTTCTTTAGCGGATGAAGGTTTAGATATTCTGAATCTTCAACTAGTAGTATTACTAACACAAGGAAAGAGCAGAATTAAATTAATTCAGCGTATTGGTAGAGTAATGAGACCGTGGCAAAGTAAACAAAAAGGATACATACTAGATATTGCTTACAATTCTGATATTTTCCAAAGGCAAGCAGATAATCGTAAAAAATTCGTTCAAAACGAATATGAAGGAATAATTTCAATTAAGTCAATTTGATTTTTTAATTAATCATTTTTCTCAGTTTTCAGATAATATTCCAGTCATTTTGGTAATATCTTGTTTTTTGCTTTTTATAGTAATACGCATTAAGTTTATCTACATGGGCATAAAATATGAAATTCTACATGTTGAGATAAAATCTAATCGTATTTTTGTTTCACTAAGATTGATAAGAAATGGTACAGTGGAAATTTTCAATTGTATACCGATTGAAAATGTACATCTTTTACTAGAAAATTTCAGTCTCGTTAATTCGGATTATCAGTGATTGAATTGAAAGGACTTACAATTAGTTTCAGTCTGGATACAAAAAAGTTTTAAAATTCCTCTTGTCAGTTTACTAGAAATGTTTTTAAACTTTTAATTTTTGATTTTTCCCCTTCTTTTCCCTTAAATTTACGTAAAATAAGGGCGTAAAATCGTTTATAAAGAAAAAAGTTTAGTTGTTTGGGTTAACTCAAATCAGTAAAATCTTTTTTTGGGAATTTTTTCAATTTTTTTCAACTGCAGCCGTTAAAAAATTCAAGCAAAAATTTTTTCAGCACAATTTTTTTCAGTAACATGAGATTTTTTGTTTGAAATCTAATTTATACACTTAATTTAAGTGTACAAAAAAGTATTCAAACAATTTTTCAATTTTTACAAATATTATTACAATATTGAGATTTTGTGCCACAACATGAAGTCATTCTCTTAATGAAGAAAAAGATTTATATATATAAAAGAGGAATAATATAGAGGGGAAATCTATGGAAAACATATTAGAAGAAAAGAAACAAAAAATTAAAAACCAAATAAAAAATTTTTTTGAGACAAATAACATACCATATAGAGAAGAAAAAAACAAAATTTCAGAAAAAATAGTAATAGAGGGGAAGATATTTATTGCAAATCTATTACAATATGGTGAAATAGATGTACACATTGACAAAGATAAGTTTTTAACTGTAGTAAATAAGGAAAAGGAAATAGAAATAATATATTATGAAGCTTTCCCCAAACAGTACAGAAGTGAATTAAAAATTCCGAAAACAAATTTAGAAATTGCGTTATCGGGAATATACTACTATAATAATAAGTTAGTGTTCTTATTCTAACCTCTTTTTTTTGTTCCAAATTTTTCTCTTATATGTAATTTTTTTACAGTTCTTTCACTTCTCTCCTTCTTGATGAAGAGATAAAAATTTATATATATATAAAATGAATAGTATAGTAGTGGTAGTTGTGATAGGAAAGATAAATATATTCGAATTTAATGAGGTGTTCAATAAAAGTGAACATATTTTTTCAGTTTCATCTGGACGTTCTTTTTTTGATGTACGTGTTTTTAATGATATGCTGTTAGTGTACGAGATTCAGTACTATTGTAAAGATAGCGGGATACGAAATGAATTAGATGCGGTTTTAGATATAGTGCAAAGAAGATTATATAAAAATGCTGTTTTAATTTCTTTTAGGAAGGATGAAGGAATGTGTGAAAACATCTATCACTATATCTTTTTGCTCAAGTAATTTATCCTCTTTTTTTTATTTTTCATTTTTCTCATGTCGTTTTAATATATATAAATATTTCTGTTGATTCTCGATGAAGAGAAAAACTTATTTATAAAAAAAAGGTTAAAACTCAAAGATTTTCGTTTTTTCATCTAATTCATACAATACTTTGTAAACTGATTTTATGCTGTATTTGTACATAAATCCAGGTAGTCTCATGCACCATAATGAATTTGAATAATCGACACCACATAGAAAAGCATTATTCGAAATTGTTATAAACTTTAATAAAATTTGATTGACACCGTCATCATCATAATCGTGAATTGCTGTGTGATTAAAGCTAGGAAATCTACCGCCTCTAATCGCTTGTAAATTAGGTACATATATATTAGTAAAATACCATGCATGATCTGGAATTTCGTTGTTGTAAATTCTGAATATTGATGGTGGCGTTTTCTCCTCATATCTTTTGAATATTTCTTTGTTTATCAGCATTTTATAAAGTGCGTATTCGATTTTCCTATTTTGTAATTTTACTCTGATAATATATGGCATGCCTTTGTATTTCTTTTTATAATACGTTATCATTTTTTCTACTTTTTTACCGTTTATCTCATACAAATATAATTTATCAGGAATTATTGGAAATCCGTATTTTTTTTCTGGTATTTCCCTTTTTTCTAATTCTGGTAATGTTAAGTAGTATTTTTTGGGTTTCTTTATAATCGTTAGTTTTACTATTCTTGAATTATGTTTTATTGGAATTATTAAATTATCAAAAACAAAATGCCATGTGCCGTGATGATATGACAATAAATAATTGTAGTGATGTTTATTTTCAGTTTTTGTAAATCTTGTGATTCTTCTCATTGTAGCAATAGTTAGGAAGTTATCTAAATTTATAGTAACTTCAAATTTATTTTCGTTTTTCTTTACAATCTCTATTTTATTGTGATAGATGTACATAAATATTGTTTTATAATTTAATTTATGTAGAATGTACTCATAATCTCTGATTTTATAATTTTTCTTGTAAACATATTCAACATCTGTTAAAAAATTATCAAAATTCTTTATTACATATTTTAAATATTGGATATTCGGGTCTTCTTTTCTTTGCATGTTTTATCGTTTTAATATAGAAGCAAAAGTTTATAAGTTTGTGATAGTACAATTTATAAAGAGGGGTTATGAGTCTCCAGGTAGCTCTGGAAAAAAATCTAAGTCAAATTAATTTTTTTGAAGCGTCTGTGTACGATAGGTATGACTTAACTGATTTAGTTAAAAGAGATGAGAAATTTATAGTGAGACAAGGAGACCTAGTGGTTACGAATTACCTGATATCTGGTAAGAGCAAAAGAGGACTAAGAAATGCATGGTTACATGAGTGCAATAGAAAGGATAGTAATGTAGCTAGTAATATTTGGGTATTCGCTAATAATCATTTTATTATACCATTACAAGAAAAAACAATATTAGTCCATCCAGAACATGGAATTGTAGTAATACCGATACCTATGCATCAACTTAATTTCTACACTTTTAATGAAGCAAAAGATTAAAAAAAAGTGATTTTTTCTTTTTTACTCGAAAATGCTCATTATTATTTCATATTTACTTTTCCCTAACTTTTTTGCTAATTCCTCCAATTTGATACTTTCTTCTCGAAAGAATATAATGAAGATTGGTTTCGGTACTGTATCAGCATATATACGCATGTCATGCGGTTTCCTTGAATTATAAATTTTGTAATTGTATTTTGTCTCTATCTCTCTTAATACGCATTCTCTATAACTATTGTAATTTTCACATATATTTTTCAATTTATGAAAATATTTTTTCGGAATCCTTATTGCATACCCCATTTTTCATCACTATGTATTTCGTGCTTAATTATTTATATAGTTATTTCAGAAAGATTTATATAGTTGTTTTATATATCAGTAATTATGCTCTACGTTCTAAATAGTGCTATCCTTCCCTTGAAGGAAGGGGAAAAATACCTTATTTCTGCTAGGCAAATTTCAATAGAAGAAGCAAAGGAAATGCTAGAGAAAGAGTATTTCATATCTGCTGTGGGTCATAAAGCTACAGCTGAACTGCTAACGAATGTTCTACGTGTTGAGATTCTATTCAACAGAATACAGATAGAGTTACAACCAGGAGACAAACTGTTAGCATTCCTTTTGAAAAGAAGATTAGAAGAAGGACAAGTTATAAAAACCGTTGAGGAACTTGAGAAAATAGGGTATACACTGTGGTTGTTCCATTTATATAGACATGATGACCCTAGTCTAGTGATAGTTTAATTTTTTTACGCTGTAAGTAGGATTTCATTTTTTAACAACTGATTTACACTCATATTTCTTTTTCTTAGTTCGTTTTTAATCAATAGTTCATTTTCTTTTGACATTCTCATCTGTAATCTGACATATTGTTTATCTCCCACTATTATTACCTCATTGTTTACTTCTCTTTTTGAGTAAGATTTTGTTTCATCTTCTAAGTTAAAATAATTTAATAGTATCTCTCTGATTACAGCACCTACGCTTATTGCTTTTTTCTGTGCATCTTCTTTTAATTTATCATAAATTTCTTTTTCAATTGTAACTAGCATGCTTCTCACTAACATAAATTATTACATCACAATTTTTAAAGTTTTCTCTTTCACACAGCTTTAAAAAGGTGATAGTATAATTTTAATTATGGTACTAAGAGCAGTTACATTAAAAGTTAGACCAAATGACATCGATTTTTTAAAAATGATAAAACAATATAGAAATAATTATGACAAGATAATAAATAAGATGGTTGATGAATGTAATGAAAAAATTCTTAATGTTAATGATTTGTCATCAGAATCTTTAAGGGGGTTTAGTATAAAAATGAGTGAGGATACTTTGATAAAATTGGATTTACTATCCAAAAAATACGAAATTTCAAGGTCTGAGACTTTAAGACGATTAATTAGGGCTAAGGTTGAGAAATTATGTTAATAGCCCAAATTGTCAAGAAAGGCTGGTACATTGACTTTAAGGTGAGGTCACTTGAGCAAATCCCCATCAGATATATTACATACGTCAAAAACATCGGTGAAGAAAAATACGGCACGGACAGTATGTGTTACATTATCGTTCCGCTACAACGAATGGAGCCACCCGCTTTTCGTGGAAGGGACTATCTGTTTGCCAAAGAAACCAGAGAAAGAGAAGGAGCAGATTCGAGAGATGGAGGAGGAGCTGGAGGACGTGATTTTAGACCTCTTTGGGATTCAAGTGCTTCCTTTGTTGGAGGACGAGGGAATATGGTATGGGGGTGCAGTGGGGAAAAGAGTGGCATGGTACCACAGGTATCCTGGAGACGGGGGGGAGTATACATGGTAAGTGCAAATCAAATAATTAAGTTAGATATTGACGTTGATACTATATTCTATGACCCGCAGTGGCTACTAGAGAAGAAACTACAGATATTACACGGTTTAGGTTATTGGGAAGAAGATGCCTGGTGGGAGTACTCGCCATCAGGGAAACACATCCACATCATCATAGTACTCAAAAACCCAATCCCAACGAAAGAGTTATTTGACCTACAGTTTCTGCTAGGCGATGACCATAAGCGTATTTATTTCAATTATTTGCGTTATTCTGTTATGAAAGAAGATGCAATACACTTTAATGTGCTTTATACGTATAAAAAGTCCTTAACTTTCTCTGATAAGTTTAAGGCTATTTTACGGCACTGGTTCAAGTCAAAGCAGTATTCAAAAAAACGAATAGAAGGGCAAACAACATGATATAGTTTCCCTGGGATTTCTTCTACAATTGCATACTTCACTTTCAGATTTTCACGTCCAGCCCATCCTTCTTCTATTATTCGCATATGTACATAATCAGAACAGCAAAATTTAAATATTTTGTATCCATACCTTAATCTATGAGCGAAGATAAAGAAATAGAGGAAGAGGAAGAAGAAGAAGAGTTACAACTCCCTCAAAAATCAAGTGAGAATTATGTGTCAAATCTGATTAACGAAATAGAAAGCCAATTACCTAGCGGTGTTAATTATACAACAGGGATAATTGTTGATGAAGACAGAAACCTACTAATTATCAGAAACGGGAAGTTGTATGTAGGTAAAGATGAAAGCAATGCCGTAGAGATTAGAAACTATGTCGAGGATGCTAACCCTGCTTATTTGGTGAATGCGTTATACATTTTAAGGTCAATGGTGCCATCATATAAAGAACTGTGGTCTGGTGAATTAGAAAAGAAAGCTAAGAAAGAATTACAAAATATATTTTAAGTCATTCTTCTTCCTCAAGGAATTTCTTTAGTTTTTTCTTGCTTTTCTTTTTCAATGGTTCAACTTCTACGTCGTTCTGTGTCTGTTTCTGTGTTAGCATTTGTTGTGCTAGCATCATTTGTAACCAATTCCCTCCTCCCTCCCCGCCAGGTCTGATAATTCCCGCTTGAGTAAGTAGCTGAACCATTTCATTAATATGGTTTAACGCCATTTGGATGTCCTCTAGTGTCCATTTGCCCTTTAGATGGTTATCTAAGATGCCAGCTACAGTTTTCACAGCATTCTTAGTCTTATCCAACTGTTCAGTAAGTTCTTGGACTTTTTTCTCTAATTCCTCAATCTTTTTATTCAAATCAATTTGAGGTTGTTCACTCACCTTTTAGCACCTCCTCTATTTTACTCGTTATAGTATCTTTTTGTGAACTCCTGGTATAGATTACTATGTAGGCATAATCATCATCATTACCGAACTTTACTCTTAAAGCCCTCATATGGTTTGACGCTCTTGCCTTAGTTTCCTGTAAGGTTTTTTCCAGTATCCTTAGTATTACATCAACAAGCGATACCATAACTACAGCATCGCCGTCGTCAGTTATATATGCATCAGCGTCTATACCTATTTTCTTTAGTTTTGAAAGGATTTTGCTATTCACTGTTTTTATGTCCTCATCAACTAATTCTTTCATGCCAACTAAGAAGAGCTTACCGTTTTTGATTTTTTGCTCCCAAATATTCTTATTAATTTCCGCAGTAATCAGTTCTGTAAATTTGTCAAACGGTACACCAACCACTACAGTATTTTCGTTTAAAGCACCATTAACTGTGTCTATACCTACTTTTTTCAAAGATTCGATAAAGACTTTATAGACGTAAGCCACAGATCCCTTTAGTTTTACTTTGTCCATAAATTAGAAAATGGATACAGAGTAAAAAAAAGTTACTTTAATAACTTGAACAATTCGTTCTCTATTTCTGTTAGTATCTTACTCATATCGATAGTATATGATTTCCCGTTCTTTCCTGTGAATGTGTACAAGTATCCAGATGTCCCTGTAACTGTACTATTTGTATTCCTCTGCATCAGCTCCCACAGATAATTATGATGCATTTCTACGAGAGGTTCTCCTTTATAATCTAAGATGTAGTTAGCAAGTATCTTCTCAGCAAATGCCATTAATAATCCTTGAAAAGTCCCTGGGATTCCATATTTTTCTGTTATGTTTTTCACTACTTCTTTTGCTAAATGAGAAGGTGCATAATCTGTTAACCAGTTATAAGTTTCTTGTTCTGACAATTTGGCAATTGCTTTCATTGCCTCTGGGTTTATTGCAATTTCCTTACCGAGTGTGTGGGCTGTAGTACCTATATTCATCGTATATCTCTTTAAGTAATATCGATAAACTGAAGCTGAACTTAATCTCCTATTCCTTCTTGCCACCTTTCACCACCTCATAAACCTTTCTCAATCTCCTCTAATGCTTTGTAGGCAGACTCAACGTTGCTAAATGTCTTTGTACCAGTATAATGTGGTGATGCACTAGGCACTTTGGACTTCATTAGGACACCTGCATAAGAGTTTGGTAATGCTGGCATTTTAGTTACAATGTCATCGAGTGTGGTTACTACATTAGACTCATCTAATACGACACCACCTAGCTGTTCTGCAACCGCTGGTACAAGTTCTTTTAGTTGGTTACCTACCTCAGCAAGTATTTTCTTAATAGTGTTAGCAGGAATACCCCTAGATAGGTATTTAGTTACAAGAAATGAAGCAGTTTCCTTATGTGTTAAATAGACAGCATAAATTGACTCATTGATAATTTGCCAGAGAGGAAATGTGGCACCTGCACCTGCAAGTTTAACTAAAGTAGGTCTTAAATTATTGTGGATTTTAGTATAAATCTCTTCAAATACATCCTTGTAGTTTTGATACATTTGTTCTACAAGTTCTTGAGCGTACTTCTCTCCCATGTAATTGATAAATATGCCGTAGAGTTTGCCCTTATATCTTGTTGACGTATCATTCTTTACATCAGACTTTCTATGAGACTGTCTACCAGCCATACTACATCACGTGTATATCTATAAAACGTAATATATAAATATTTGGATACATATAATAACGTATGGCGTTAACAAAGACACAATTTGTTAGATGTGTATACCTGCTATTAGCAAATTCACGAAAATATTCTATCCCTCAAGCGATAACAATTGCATATATGCTCCTAGACCAAACTAAAGCAGTACCCAGTACGAAGGAACGGTTACTCTTACTTCTCGACGAGCTTGACTCAGGCAAAGTGACACCTAGGGAATTCGCTAAAAAACTCTTTAATGAATACCCTCCTCCCTCAAAAAAAGTGAAAGTTCTGAACTTGAAGATGTGTGATTAATATGAATTAGACATAATTACACTACAATAACTCGTGATAGTAGGCATAACGAAATTAACAGATACAGGCATATTAAGCGTTGATATATAATTTGCAGTTATGATTGTAGTGAAGTAAACAGCTCTATGTGTACTAAGCGTTGATGTAAGCAAACGAATAACACCCCTCACGAAACAAATCTTGTAATTGCGAGGGTATATATAAAACTTTCCTTTTTGCAGTACGTATACACTTAAGACCCACGATTTTGTTCTCTACTATGACGGGATAAATGTGACCTTCTTTAAAGTTATCCTCAAGTGACTTTGGTATGTAAAGTACTTTCTTGTTACCTATTTCCCTCAAACATAAACTCACTCGAACAACACCCCGTATACGCCACAATTGACCGGCTTATTGTACATAAACGCTAGTTTGAGGCACCACGAAATAGCTTCCAGTGACATTGGGTTCATGTTGTACTTAACTAATACTTTCACTGCAGGTTCACCGTTATCATTATACCCCGTCCTAGTTTTTATTACTTGAGCCTCATCATGATAGAATAATTCTCTTCCTAGCCATACAAAGACTGCATTATTAGTCAAAGAAAAGGGAGGTTTAACTTCTATCATTGACGCTGATGCATACCCTAACCTGGTAAGGAGCTGAGGGACAAACAAGGTCTTAGGGTCATAAATCTTTAGGTAAGCTAAGATAACATAAAACGTATTAGTACATAATTCATACTTACGATTATACTCGTTCGTGAATTCGTACTCAAAACCGTTCAGACAAACGTATCTCTTTCCCGATTCCTCGTATTGATTATAAATCTTTTTAGCAGTCTCATAAGTATTCATATTATTCACGCACCTCTTTTCTGATTATAACTTCTCTACACTGGTCAATAAACTTTCCTACTCTGCTTACACATTCCGGTTCCGTGCATTCCATAGCCAACAATGTAAGCGTGTTTTCTGCAATATCCCACTGTTTTGCAAAAATTGATTCCATGAATTTGACCGTCTCTTTTTTAACTCCGAGATATTTTACTATTTCATAGCACTCTGGGTACCTCGATTTAACGTAATCCTTTGCCCTATGGTACTCAGTACCTTTAGTTATTGCTCTATCACTCCTAAGAGATAGTGATAAGATTATCCTATCAAGGTCTGAATCCGCATTCTTAGGAGGCGTAGAAGGAGGAGAGACTACAACACCTGAAGCCATCTTTTCAAGTTCACCGCATAATCTCTTAGCCTCAGTGTAAAGTTGTTGAGCATTAGAGTACTGATAGAAAAAGGGCATACTATAGGCAGAATACATGTTAACTACAGGGTCGTAAAACATGTGCAAATGGTCTTTGGCAACAGTCACGTTAATAGAAACCTCATTACATTGGACTAGGGCAACTCCCTTGATGTAGTAGGTATTATAACGCCTCTCGATCCCGTTCTTTTTCGCATAGTCCAGTAATTTCGGAAATATCGAAGGGTTCCATTGGGGCATAATACTCTCTAGATTTAATTTTAACTTTTTCACTTAAATCTTCATATTCATCTTTTGACATAGTTAATGCATGTTCGATTTCATAACGCAGTTCTGATTTTGATAACTCCCATATTTTGAAACAATGGTCATCATCGGTACAAAGAGTATCTTCCTCTATAGGGTCTATAGGAATACCTATTAAATTCTCCTTATAGCCGTGAGCATTAAGATATATTGGTACAGTGCCAACGCTCATTGCTTCAATAGGAGGTAGCCCGAAACCTTCACTCTTAGACAGGGCTAAAAAGAACTTACTCCTTGCATAAAGCGTATATTTCTGCTCTTCTGCAAGACTAAAAGTATTGTAGTCGGGATTTCCTAAATTGCCTACAATAATAGTCTTATTCCTAACACCTAATTGTCTGGTTATATTATCTATTAGGATTAAATTCTTCCTATCAAAATAACGTGATTCTCCCAGTGTTATGAATAACTTATCCTTTTTAATATTAGGGAAAATAGGTTTGATATGCCTTTTTATGACTGCTCTAGGTGTTAAATCTATTTTATGAAACATAATATAATTCCAACGAGATGGTACTACGAAGTTATCGTAACGCCTTAATTCTCCGAAATAACGTAATGCATCATATACAGTATCTCCCCATAACACACAATTAATGTCGGTAACAAACCTAAACCTTTTAAGAAAAAGCACGGGGTCATCAATACAAACATCTGCCTCAAAAACGTTATGAGTAATTTGGTACCCTTCGTAGAGAGCTACTTGATAATAACTACAATTTTCACACGGGACGTATGCTTTCATTTATATACAATCATCAATCAAGTTTTTATTATTTGCTGTATCCACTAGATATTTTATATGCCATACAAACATTGAATACGGGGACAGATAGATGTCCTACGCAAATGTTGCATCTGCCTTAACTTCAGTAGTAACGTCATTGGTATCAGCAATAACTAATTTCTTAGCTGGAGTAGCGAACTTCATAGCAAGCAATGCAGACATATTCGTAGCATTAGCGGTAGCAGGCATAATAGTAGGAGTTATAACCAAATTCGCATCAAGTCTACCATTCGTCGGTTCATTCCTAGGCTACTTAGGTCTCTAAAAAAGTTAAAACTATTTTTTTTATAACCCTTCTTCACATATTTTAGATTTCTTTAACTCAGGTACATGAGTACAAAGAGCTAGGACAATCAAGTTAAGTTTCTTATTCATATCACTTTGATTTATCGCTTCAATAAGTAAATTTCGGAATTCTTCAGAATGGACATATTCATCAAACTGCTTTTTTGTATCTTGTTCATGCTGAATCTCAATCACCTTTCTCAGTCTATACAGAGTATACACTATAGTAACAATGTAAAAGGAACTTGAAATTATATAATAAATTTCAAAGTTCATCGTGACTCACAAGACTTGTTTTTCCCATTCTTTTGCGATATTTAGGTAGTTATATCTTTCCCTGTAAAGCACTGCACGATTTTCTAGATTCTCTTTTTTCTTATCAAGCGACCAGTTAGCTAATGCAATTACAAGTTTTTGATATGCATCTTCTGGGTCTGGGTCTAGGAAATACCCAACATGAAACGGGTTAGTATACCATAGTTTAACTTTTCTAGTCACTTTTATCCAATAAACATCATTCGAGTCTAGAATCCACTCACTCCACGCACCCTTCTCAGTAACTACTACATCCAATCCTAAGGCTAAAGCCTCAATAACGGGTATTTCAAAAGCCCCTCCCCTAACTGGATAAAATAGGATATCACATCCAGCGAAAATACTGTAATAATCGGGGTCGGGTAATGGAACCTTTACAGCATTCATTCCTCTTATTCTAGATTCTAGCATATTAGCAACGAGTATAAGAGGGTAAAAATGGTACCCAGAATTCATTAGTTCACGGAATACTTTAACTACTATATCTCCACCTTTCCTGTCCCAACTATGGGGCAATATTGCAAGGACACAGGGATGGGGCATTTCCTTAGGAGGGTAATAAAATATATCGGGATTTAAGGCGTGAGGGATAACGTGAATATTTTGTGGGATTGGTACCTTTAAGGTAAAGAAAGCGTTCATACTCCATTGCGATGGTACTACAATCTCATTAACAGGCTGTTGTCTGAAGAAGTAAAGTGCTGTATGACTTAGTGAATCAGTGTCACTAACTTCAAACACAATATTCTTACCGTAATTAGGAATTCCCTTCCAAAATAAGGTAGTATTAAAAATTGTATAATAAATATAATCCTGAAACCCTGACGGTAAGTTAGCTTTTGCAGTCTTATTTTTATCGAAAGGTGTAACCTCATGTCCTAATTCCTTAAGACCAAGTTCCAGCAGTACAGCTTGCCTCTTGAAACTGTTATCGTTGAAGTCCCGAACTAATGCAATTCTCATACACTAAAATGATAAAAACGTGAATATAAATAAGTTATGGGTTAGAGGTTAAAGATTAGGGTAGAAGATAAAATTATTGCAATTGATGCTAAGGATGCGAATATAATTAATAAGTGTTTCATTACAGAAATATCATATACATATTCTGCACTGTGATAACGGTCTCCTTCGTATTTTATCTTATTAAGAACTTTGACCCTGAATTTCTCCCAGCAAGTTGACCAATAATCGTCACACTCACTTACGTCAAACTTTCTACATTCTTTAAACAAAAAATCAGTACATTTATCCGTATCACCTTCTTTTTGAATTCCTTCAATAGTTACAAACAACTCTCTTTTGATAGATTTCCAACCCATAATAGTTTGTTATATCACATTTCATATATAAATTTTTGTATCAAGTAAAGTCGTAAAAACATAAAATCTTGAATATAAAAGTTTAATAACATGACACATATTGTGACATTTCTGGGAAAAGCTCAATACTTAAGAGAAGCTATAGAAAAAAATATGTTAACGGATGTTTTCGTTGATAAGTCATATATTATAGGAGAAGTCTATTATGATAAGAATGTCAATTATCATTACGTTGACACTGGAATAAAACCTAGTAATTCTGATGAAGTTGAAATGATTAATAGGCGAATAAGGGTAGCGAAAATGATTAAGGAAATAATTTCGAGAATAAACGATAACATTCTATTCCTTGACAGCGACGTCATTGTAAATGATATACAGAACGTAATTAAACGGTTCGAAAATGCAAACGTGCCAAGTGTTATTGCTATCCCGGCGAAAGCAAAACCTACTAACTTTATGGTAATATTTTTCTTATCAACTAACTTTTACCTACCGTTATCATGGAAATTAAAATTAGAAGAGGTACTAAATAATTATCTTAATAATTCCCTTTACACAAACAATCCTGTGGATATATTTATACACACTCAATTAAAAAGTCAAACAATATATGTAAACGGTGTGTGTCACTATATTAACGGAGTAAAGTTTTGTATATGAGCGTGATTGACATGATAGTATCTAAGCAATGTATTAATTGTAGTTTCGATATTGTTGCTACTCAGTTTTATAATTGGATAAAAACTAGGAGCAAGGACATCGTGTTACAGAAAATAGGTTGTAACGGCGACATTGAGTTTATCGACGTAAATTTGTGGTGGTCACAGTGTAGAGTAATTGATAATATAGAATCACCTAGAAGTATCATAAGAGGTGATTCGCCATATCAATACATCAAAGACGTATACAGAAAAGAAGACCACCTATTAATTACGACATCAAATTATAACGCTAAACTATTCTCGAAATTATTTAAACGTGTAGAAGTAGTACCACACCCTTATGACCCAGACGAAATACAGGTAGTTGATAATGTAAAGGAGAAAAAATTCGACGTTATCACTATTGGTTACAATACTGAAGATGACCATAAGGGGCTTAAGGTAGCGAGGAAGATTGCTAAAGAATTAGGGTTAAAGTACATTGAAATAAGTAATGAATGTAATGGAGAGGATTGGTGTTACAAATTCATGTCATTAAAAAGAGAGGAACTATATAAAATGATAACTCAATCACGTTTCTACCTAGCTTTGTCTCATACGGAAGGATTTGGGTTACCTGTCCTTGAATCAATGATAGCAGGAACGATACCCATTTTTGTTAACGGTCACGCGTTTGAGGAATATACAGAAGGGATACCGATACCCGCATATAAAAAGAGGGAGGATTGGTTTGAATATGAATATGAGGACGTTATTGAAGCGGTAAAATATGCGTTGTCAATGTCGGAAAATGAATATAAGGAACTATCATGGAAAATAAAAAATAAGGCTAGGGAAGAGTTTAAGCCCGAAAAAATTTATGAATCTATTTCTTATTTGCTTCGTTCTTCTCGTTATTCTTCTTAACAACAGCTATTTTTATTTCATCACGTACCTTAATTTTTCCCATACTTTTTTATTCCGTCTCGGGGTATATAAAATTAGCATGAGTTTCATTAGTGGGATAGAACAGGATATTATTAATTTCTTCAGTGGAGCTAGTGATACCTTTAGCGGTGTAGTAAACTTTGGATCAAACATAGTGAACGGTGTGAAAAACGCTATACAAGGAGTTATACATTCGATAGCTAATATTGCTCAGGGAATATATAATGGCATCCTATCGATAGGAAGTGATATAGCGAGTATTTTTGGGCAGTTAGGTGGTGCCATATGGCATGGTCTAGTATCATTTGCTACTGCATTTGGTACTTTCTTCTATGAAGCATTTCACATCATTTCCAGTGCAGTATACGGTGCATTTCAGAGAGTTGCAAATGCCTTTGAGTATATTGGTAAGTGGATATGGGGTGGAATAGTACATATTGGAGACGCTTTACATGGTGTTGGTGAATGGTTATATAACGGATTTAGGGAAATAGGTTACTCGTTAATGCAGTTACCAGTAATATTTGGTGACATATACGCTGATATTAAGAATTTCTTTGCAACCATATGGAATGGGTTATTAACAGTTGGTGGTGACATACTCAATGCACTAACGTCATTTGCATCAAATGTCGAAAATCTATTTAATGGAGCGATAGATTATGTGGGTAATATATTTAACGATCTGAAGTATGCACCTGAGGACGTGTCAAAATATGTGACATCCAAGATAGCATCAGTGTTACCAAAAGTAGCTTCCTATAACTTGTTCTTTGAAGAAATGAAATCCCTTGATAGACTGGCAGAAAATATGGCTAAGAAGAAGACGCTAGCACCGATATTATTAAAGATAGGGTCTCCATTTATTGCAGGATTTACTTCACTAATTGCTGAGTCAGCAATAAATTCGTTCTTCCCTGAAATCACTGGCGTTGGTGCATCACAAAGGACTCAAGTCAACACTCCACCAAAGTCTAATGTCACTAGTAACATAGCTATACCGAACCCATTCCAACCCGTATCCCCAAGTTATACACCACCTACGGTAACTCAACCACCTTCTGCATCAGTACAATTAAAGTCAGCACAGACGTTTGAGAAATATGTGGTCGGTGTTAGGGAGAACGATGAAGAGATACTGACAGCATTACCATCAGTCAGTAACAAGATAGTGTCACCATATCCCAATAGTGCCACAGCGATTGACCAGCTCAGCATAGATGGATATATTGCACAAATAACTAGAGAATTCATATCATTCAGTGAAACAGATAGCGTGTACGTGTTGCCATATGCACAGTTGAAAATAAACAAAGTAAGTGAACAAGATAATGTAGATGTATCATTTGCAGGTGGAGTAAGTGTACAGACATACTTACTTGGAGTACCAATATGTTTACCACCTGCAAATAATGCACCTGTCAGTAGCATTAGTGGTGCAATAAATGAGGGTATTGATAGTAGTATACAACTGTGTTTAGAGATAGGGAACATTATAGGTAATTCCGTATCGGCATCAACATCATTATTTAATAATTCATATATACCAGCACAATATATGCAATCTGATACTGCAACTGCATCAGTATCGGTATTTAGTAGTCCATATATACCAGCACAGTATATACAATCTGATACCGCAACCGCATCAGTATCACCATACTCTGGTTGATTTGCACCATAGCATAACCTTAATAAACTTATTGATAAAAATGATAATATGGAATGCAATAAATTAAGTGGCAGATTTCTCAAAGTTAAGGCTAAAGTAAGTGGATTTCTAATTGCCAAGATTGAAAAGCGTAATACGTCAGAGATTAAAAAATATGACTTAGAAAAAACTCTTGTTACAATAAAAAGCAAAAAAAACACTATAACTGGGTTATCATACTTACTTAATGCATTCCAAAGGTACATGTCAGGTGCATCATATCTTGGAGCAACAGCGTCATCATCGGGAATCATTATAACTACAACAACAGGGCAAACATATACTCTATCTTTTTCCATTCCTCCCGGTGCTTCTGCAACTGAAAACTCAGCAATCGTATCATTCACAGTTATGGATGACAGTGCTAATTCGTATACTGCAACAAGTGAACAATTAATTACGACAAGTGCAGGATACAACATCCCCATAGCTACTGCAAATCTATCTGTGACTAAAAATTCTGATGAAATATTGACGCTGACATGGATAATCACAATAACAATATCACCGTCACCGGGAATCATTTACATCCCAACTACGACACGTCAACCTGGTGGTTGGGGATGCTCACATTTCGTTGGTAATTGTGGTGCATGTGTAGAAAGCAGTGCAAATTCACTATTACCGACTGAGTGGAATAGTTGCACTCCTTCTGGATTATCGTCACAATACACCCAAACCAGTTTTGTAACAACACAATTATTTACTGATATATTTTATAACACTTATGGGGCAGGACCTTCAAACTCATTCACATCATACGTAAGTACAACACTCTATATTTATACTCTATATTGTATGGAATATTTTGCAGTAGGACCTGTTAATTTTACCAGTTATCAAAATGGTACTTCATGTTTTACCGGTGGGTCAGGTGTAAATCCAATATACGTCCAAGTATACATACCAACTGTATCGAACCCATATATGGGTGTCCAGATTGTATTCACAACCTAGAATACATGGAGAAGTAACCCTATATACTACCGAGGGTAAAATTATTAAACATAACACTATAGTCAATCTTTCAGTATTGTTAAATTTAGTCGCGTATACAGCATCCACACCATCAACAATAGAAACACCGATAATATCAACAAATGGAGGAACAGCAAACGCTACCTATTCTGTACAACAGTACGAGAACGGATACGTCTTCATTTTCACCGCAACTTTTCAACAACCGATCAATATTATAAGTGCATTCCTATATCCATACTCAATGTCATTATTCAAACAACCACTTGCATCAATAGTATATACTAGGGAAATAACGGGAGTAACACAAATAGAGTGGGCAATCTATATCCAAGACGAAACAGGAGTATTACTAAACTTAATACTACCCCAAATAATACCCAGTACTAACTTTGCCGAAATGTTATACGTTGACGATAATAACATAAATGCGTTACTTAACCTAAATAACTATAGTCGATACTTATACGCATTCTTCAATGACACCACAGTTAATAACCCAATTACCTACCTCAACACTCACTTCTTTACATTCCTAGATTATACCACAACACCATCAGCAGTAACAATTAACAATAACTTCGCACTACAATTAGTACCAGCATCAGGGTCACAACACACCGTATTTTACTATCTTTGGAATTCACAAAATCTAACAATACAGTTCACTTTTAGTTCCGGGTCATCACCATTAGCAGACGGGTTTGCAATATGCCTATATAGTACAACACCACCAATAGCGTTCAATACTGCGTCAATAAGTGGAATGACTAACGGTACACTAGCATACGGAAGTGGAAACCAAATAGTAGTTGAGTTTGATCCATATTCGTCACAACCAATTTCAGTTACATGGTGGACATCGTCGGGGTATAAACAAACAATATTAGCAAGTAGTGGCAGTGGGTCTGGAACTTCAATGACTGCAGGAGACATATTCGTAATATCGATACAGGTATCAGGTACAACAATGACGATAACGGTGACTGACTTAACGGCTAATACTACAATAGCATCACAAACTGTAACATTACCATTTACTCCACCAAGTGTAGGTTATGTTATTGTTACTGCTAGAAATGGTGGCAACTATGCAAATTGGTCACTAGTAAGGATACAAAACTGGTATCCATACTCAGTACAAATACCTGTTAATTATAAATCACCACAGTTATTACCAATAACTGCTACATACAATGGTGATTAGGTGAAATAAATGAAAGTAGGAGTTGCCGGCGAAGTAGAGATAAGAGACACAGAAGGAAAAACTTACAAGTATAAGAACCAAGTCCAACAACAACTAATAACAGCAATAATACAGTATGCTCAAGTAGGAGGGACAATATCGAATTACGCATATACGATACAACTACTGTCCAACAACATATTAGTAGGATCATACCCAGGTTCATTATCTTACAAACAAATATCAACAAAACTACAATTACAATTCATATTTGTAATAAGTAATGCACCATCATCGACAAACATATTACAATTATATCTATCATCATCATTAGGAACTTTCTTGGTAGCACAAGCAAGTAACGTTACATTACCATCGGGGTCAATCCAAGTAACATGGACGATATCGTTTAACATATCACAAGAGGATTATTATACACCGTACTTAATTTTCGCCTTCTTTTCACCACCATCAAATGAGACTCCATTTACCAATGCACCATTACAAAATGTACAATCCGCAATAAATTCAATACAAAATCTTGGATATCTAACATCACCACCAACATACTATATAACATATAACGGGCAATATATCCAAGTAACTGCATCGTTTACAAATAACTCGATATCAGTTTATTATCAATTCCAAAGTACGACATCAGAAACGACATACACTAACTTAGGTATTGTGGTATCTGCGAGTGGTGGATATGTGAACTTGATAGTACAAGTATTGCAAGCAATAATACAAGTAGGACAGTTAGCATTAGTATTTTATAATGCTACATGGGTAACCGCATAGTGAAATATTTTTTAGTTACTCCTCATACTTTTACTTATGGGATTAACAGGTTTAGGTAAAGTATTCTCACAGGTAATATACCAAATAGGAAAAGGACTAAGATATATCGGAAATAAAATATCGCATTACATTAAGTTAGGGTTACATTACCTATTTGAATATGTTAAAGCGTTCTGGAAATATTTAGGAAGAGTATACGGGACTTTCCAAAAAGACCCAATTAGGTTCATACAGTTTGCAGGATCATTAGCAATTATGACTTACTACGGGTTGCTATAATGTCCAAATTTGACGTTAACATGATGAAATCGATATTACTTAACAGTGTACAAGGCGGTGACGTTGATGATAAAGGTAACTTAATAGCAAAAATATCATTAAAGAAACTATTTCAACAATTTGCTACCGACATGAATTTCATACGAATATCACTTGATGGTGACAACATATACCTATACATTGCCACAAAGGTCGGATTTGAACCAATACAACTTGACAATGGGTTAAAAATTGATTTAAGCCAATATACAGGGACTTCAATACTAAAAATACCAATAAAGAAAAAATTCATTGACGACTTGACACAAATGGCAAATATGCCAATCATTGGAATTGAAGAAGTTAAAGTAGGTGATACTACTGACGTCGTAATTAAAGTTAATACTGGAAGAAGAATGGCACAACAACCAACACAAGTAGGAGGTGATATTGACTTTTGAGCATATTAAACGAGTTATTATGTAGTCAAATACAACTACAGTTCTATTACCATAGTGGAGATTATATTGCTATTACCGATCTATATAGATTGCTGACAAAATGCACTAACACACCAGACCTAATGTTAAGAAAATTAATCGAATTAGGTATAGTTACAATAACCGATAAACAGAATGTGGTGCAATTGAAGTGACATTATCGCAAGAGTATCTATCAGCAGTATCGACAATGATTATCTTTGGGCAAAATCAGAAAGCTACAATGTTTAACTATTATTATTACAGTGGCTCAACATTCACAACTAACGCACCAACAAGTATAGTGGCAGTATTAAAAAACAGTGGAAATGTGGTAGCAAAACTGACAGGGTACCAAGTATCAATAAGTACTACAAGTGTACAATTCCTATTTTATGATACCAGTAACAATGTTTATAGTTTTGATGAAGTAGATATATACACCGAAAACAATGGAGTATTACAGTACCTAGTTTCTAGAACCACCGGATTAAACTATTCAAAATCGGAAAGTGAAGCAGTAACCATATACTTTACACTTGAACTTCAAAATACACCATCAGTATACATTAATTACTCATTCCTATACTTATTAGTCCCAGGGTTAGTACTTCAGAACGTATTTCCATTTAATAACTATACTGGCATAATATCATACGTTGTCAGTGGAGTAAGCGGAACAGTAGCATTAGTAGGGACGGGGTTAACAATAAATGGTTTTAGTATAATACTACAGCTGACCACAACAGGAAATGGAACACCGACAATAACCGCATTAACATCATCAGTACCACCAATAGTAACTGATATTTACGTATTCAGTGCAACATTAAATGTGAAACTACCACCAACATCAAACCAAGCAACATACCTCATAGTGATTGGGCTAACATATGAGGTGGAATCATGATATCTAAAGAAGTTCTATTAACAATCCTTAATTACCTCGTAAACGGAGTAGTGACAGTAGAATCATCATCAACACATGCAATAACTACACTAGCACCATATCAAATAATTGCGATAATGAAAAACAACAACGTTACAGTATCAAGGACAACAATAACATCAATAAACGTAACTGACATTATAAACGCATCACAGGAAGAAACTATTACAATAAGATACAGCGGAACCGATGCATCACCATTCACTTACACTACTGATGAGATAGAAATATGGGCATCAACCCAATCTGCCTTGTTATATAAAATCGCAGATATTAACCTAAATCAGCCATTATCAAAGACGGAACACGACTATTTGAATATTGAATATGAGATAACGATAATAGCGGGAGCAAACTATACTACTGTGAGTGCAATGTCACAGTACACGAGCGTAGTAACATTCAAGACACTGGTGGCACCAATACTATACTTCTTCGGATTATTTTTGGTACCATCATGGAATACTATACTAAAACAGAATCCAACATTTCCGCAGTCACAACTACTTAATTACATTAACACATCAGCATTCCAAGGTATAGATGCAATGTATGTTGGAAGCGATCAAATAACAATAATATCAAAGCTAGTAGGATTCGGTAATTCACAAGTAAACTTAGTAGTAAACGGACAAGTATATAGTTCTTATACAAACGTACCAGTATTCATAGGTATTACTACAAGTAACGGATTATTAGTAATAGCCTATAACTATTATAGTGGAACCATAAACCAATACGTGTCAATAAAAATATCAACAGTATATGGTAATGCAACAGTAATTAGTCAGTTTGAAACACAGACAACAGGTGGGCATTCATGACAATATCAGCAGAATATAAGTCCCTACTGGAAACACTTCTAGTCGATGGATATGAGAGTACTTACTATTATTACTATGGTTACTCATCTGCAACACAGAAATACACTTTCGTCTTTAATTTTCCTACGGGAATAGCAATGATACCTAGACAGAATGGAGTAGCAAAAGCTATGGCATTCGCAAAAATAACATCAATAGTGGAAAATGGAGGCGAATTATCAATAACATTCGAAGCAACATTCACCACGGACTTTAACGCTAATGAAATCGACATGTATGCAGTAATTGGCAGTACAATACTATATAAAATAGCAACTGTAACGGGAAACTTCACGTCATCAACAGATGATAACTTATCAGTAGAATGGACTATAGACATCGTAGTAAACTCAATATTTAACATAGGTCAAAGCATCGTAATGTCATACTTACTACCAATAAATGACTGTAAATCGCTAAATGGTCAATTATTAGCGTACACATACTTCGTACACTTGATCATTGCATATACGTTAATACCATCAACTGCATTTACAGTACAATCACAATTCCCTAACATACCACTTGCAACAATGTTAGCTATAGTACCAACACCATCATCACCACAACAATTAAAAGGTATAACTGCATTCATCTATGCATGCAACGGACAACCACAACTATGCTATCCCGTATACAACGGCTTGGGTACAGCAGTAATAACGTCAACCATTAACTGTAGTTCACCAACAATGATAGCATTATACCAGATCGGTAGTATTTACTTAGCATATATGCAACTACCGGTATCAGTAACGTTCAATATAGGTAATGTGTATAACTATAAAATAGGGGTAAGCGTGTCATAAATGGTAAAAAAAATATATACACGATGCAAGGACTGTAGTTATGAATGGGTAGTAGATCAGACAATATATTATATGAAAAAATATCATGAATTCGATATAATAAAAACGTATTTCAAACCAGCTGATTTTTACATTGGCGAATGCGACGTAGCGAGTAGTGGAATAATATGGTGTGACAGACCGGGAAAAGGTAACATAGTATTAATAGATAACCGAAAAATAATAACAACATCAACATGGTTAAAAGAGTATATGGAAAAAAACGGAATAAAAGTAGAGCAAGTGACCCCATGGGGAGTTAATGATGAAATGGCTCAGAAACATGTGAACTTTGACTTTAATGCTAGAAGAGGATATATAATAATAACTAAAAACAGACCGTATAAGAGAATAAATGACGTACTCAATATATTCGAAGGAAGAAGAGCAGAACTTACATTAGTAAGTGACCACCCTAATGCGGACTTTAAGTTTATGAGTTTAAGTGAAGATATGAAGTACTACCTACTATCTCATTCCCTTTTCTATATAGCAGTAAGTGAAGCTGAGGGATTCAATATACCACGGGTTGAGGCAATGAGCGTAGGAACGCCATTAATCTACATTAAAAACCATGCATATGCAGAATATGGATGCGGGATTGAGATAGATTCGGTAGAAGATTTAAGAAAAATAGAGGTAAATAAAGAAGAATGGGAAGACTTAAGTTGGAAGTGTTGGCATAAGTCGCTACGTTATTATTACATAACAATAGGACAGGAATTATGGGAATGGCTTAAATAGAGGTGATAAATATGGGTTTTCTACGCTCAGACCCTAAGAAAATGGTTTGGCAAAGCGATGGAATATACGCACTAGAACATGGACAGGAGTACTTTACAATAAACGTAGCAAAAGATTTTCACAATCCGAAAGCCAAACTCTGGTTGAAATATCCCGACTTAGTACCTATAGATATCGATGACCTACTAATTATAGCAGAAATAACTAGAAACAATTTCGAACAAGAAATAAAGACTTTAATTCATTGTGTAGCAGGCGTACATAGGAGTGTGACTTTTGCACTGGCGAGTATAATGTATATATACAACGCGAAAATTAAGGATGCGATGAAAATGTTATGCCCACCGTGTATCGACTTCAATATTTACATTCAAGAAATACCGCATCATTTTAACTCACTTCAAGATTTCTACATTATGCATGTACGTCACTAAGTTTCTTAAAGAAAAAAATAAAAATCTATAACTCGGACAAAATAGGGGGATATAAAAATGGAAAACATATCCGAATATTTCAGGAAAAAAGAATGTGATTATTGGAGAGAATATCCGCACGCTTATGGAAAATTAAACATATTCGAAAAAACAATACAAATAGTAGGGGCGGATTGTGGTAGTTCAGCATTATATTTCTTATGGAGAGGAGCAAAATATATAGTACAATATGAAAAAGAAGAACACTTAAGAAAAAAATGGGAAGAAGTATGTAAAACTTTCAATATCTGTGACAAAGCAATAATGAAAGGCGAATGGAAAGGAGAATATGAGAACGTTGACATTTTCGTAATGGACTGTGAAGGATGCGAAGAAAACCTAAACATGGATATACTAAAAAAGTATGAACAATGGTGTATAGGGATACATGATTGGACTAAGAACAGAGTACAATTACTAAGAAGACTGGAAGGAGCAACGTTTACTTATGTTAGCGATGACGGGAGAGAAATAACTTTATGTAAAGTCTAACTAAACATTATTTACAAACTTTTTCAATAATAAAATACTTACCATTAACTTCCCTAATTCTTAAAATAGAAGGGTCATTGGATTTCAGTTCTATCTCCCTATGAAGCTCAACACAGGAAATAATCTCCGTCAAAATGTCAGCATATGTCTGAGAATTAAATAAATTAGAAAACTCCCTACGAATCAACAAATTGCCATTAGAATCAGTAACATCAACTACATAATATTCCATAAGTTAATCACCCACAATAATTATTTGATGTTCAACCTTAACAACGTACTTATCACCTACTTTCTTAAAATCCACCCAATATTTTAACTTATCAAGGTCTTCAGTTAACATATGCATATAAGCCTTCGTAAACTCTTCAGAAGGAAAAACCAATTCCTTAAAAATATCACCCTTACAATTAAACAAAGTCAATTTATGCATGAGAAAAATAATGGATACAGGATTTAAAAAATTATAGCCTATGGAAGAACTTCTTAATATCGTTTATTAACGTGTTAACAAAATTAACATCACTCTGAGGAATCTCTAATATGACCCTAGAAGTTACCACAGTACCGACATCGCTAATATTGAATTGATACGAAAATACGGCATAAGGGTCTGGAGGTGCTTGGACTTGAAGACCCGTCTGTTGCTCATATTCTATAATTTCAGCATAATCATAAATTATAACATATAGGTTTAAATTCCCGGGACTGACCTCAAGAAGCTCAGCCTCAAGAGATTGTAAACCATAGAAACCGTACTCAGGGACAATAAGAACACCTTTAGGAGGCAAAGAGAAAACGAAACCCACAATACTCTTATTTGAAGAATCCCTAAGCACTGCAAGAGAATAAAGAGGAATATTGTTAAGGTTACTGATATAAGAAGACAAAGAATTAGCAAAATATACCTCTGCGAAAGCATTACCAAAAATATATTTAGGAATGGCATAAGTCTGACCCTGAATTTCGAGAACAGCACCCCTCAATAACGAAACATACTTGTTATCATAAGTCTTATTTACGAGTACCCATTGAACTTCGCCAGCATAAATATCGTAAATATAGTAAATAGCAAACTCATTATTTTGCCATAATAGTTGTGAATTAGGAGGAATTTCGGAAAGAGGTCTTATATCTTTTACTGAAGCACGTAACTTTCTCATAGTAAACCCAAATAAAAATAGACAGAACCAGTATTTAAAGTTAGAAACAGTTATTAAGGAGAAAAACAAGAAAATTAAGCAATGAAACTCTTTTCATTTTTGGGAAAAAGGAAATCAAGGTCACTTTTCATAGAATCAAAGGCAGAAGTTCCACTAAAAATAATGGTAGCAATAGGAAAACATCACGTTGTGGGAATCGCAGAACTAGGAGACCAATCAGTGACGATAGAAAAACATATAATACCATTCGTAAAACCACCTGAACCGGAAGAAATAGCAAAAGAGTTACTCAAAAAATTAGGAGTACCGCAAAATGAATGGGAAGAAATTTTAAAATCACGAAGTGAATTAACTATTTAGACATGAAGATTGTAGTAATTGATTTCGAATTGCCAGACTATGAATACGTACCATTAAGAGATGGAAGAACATTCGAACCCCTAGATGAAAATGAATTCAAAGAGTGGCTTTCATGGATGGATAAAGAACGTATAAAAATGTGGCTTCCATCTGAAGATAGCGAAATATACTTCGTAGACGTAAAAGACAAAACCTGGAAAAAATTCAGAACAAAAAATTCAAAAAGAGTTCAGTTAACATTAGACGAATTACTGAAACTTATAGATGAATCATCATTTCTAATTTTAATAAAAGGAAATTGTGCAGAATTATGCTCGCGTCGTCCAAAAGACGATGACCCGTAACCTAATAAACGTATTTTTTGGGAAGATATTTCATTAACTCGTTAAAATCATCAACAGTAAGAGAATAGACGAGCTTAGAACTAGGGTAGTTAAAGCAACGTACTTCAAGTTCTCTGAGGTATTTTAAATCACCGAAATTATAGGGCTTACCATCAATAACAACAGTATATTCAGGACTGATATTATCGTACCAGTCTTTGCCACAAATCGCGTCATCATAAGGTGCAACAAGTACACGTATATCATCGGACTTAACACCAGTATAACTAATATATCTACGAATAAAATAATTTGAAGTATAAGGACTAACAGACCAATAAGAAAGAAACCTGTTCTCTTGTTTGTGTTCAGAATCAACAACCATAAAAGGAGTAGATGCTATAACATAATCTTTAATATAACTAACAGTAGTAGTACGATAAATATACTTACCCCTTAAATCATAAGAGTTCCAAAGCCTGAGAAATTCCGCAAGACCCGGGATACAGGAAAGGTCATAAATAATATGAGTAGTGGAAACGAAATCCTCACCGTTAGAACCGACATTCTGCATAAAAGCTCTAGCGTGACCACCATAGCAAGCATCGAAATAACTATCGTAATGTTCCGCAAGCCTATAGACTTCTAACCACTTATCAAGAAGAAACAACTTACTATTCACATCATTAATGATATCCTGATACCGCACCATGTTTTCAACACCTCACTCCAAGTCGGAGTACCCTTATAATATTTTAGAAAATAACAAGCCAATAAATATGAAAGGTAACTAAGTGCATTAGACTCTAAGTTAATTATTTGCCCACAAACATCATAATCACCACTTTCATCACGCACACCTATTTTCACACCGTTAATAGAAACATAGCCATAAGTAATAGCTAAAAAGGAAGGAATTGAACCAATTACATTACACTCAACATTCTTTAACACATCAGCACCACCGATATGAAATGAATTGAAACTAAAATGAATATCTAACTTCTTAATTACTTCCTCAGGAATAAGCTGAAGATAAGAAATAGACGCACCACTCATAAATGTAAGCATCTTTACAAGTTCTGACTCATCACGATAAGTAAGGTAATAAAAATGGTCGGTATGGTCACGTATACAAACATCATCATGATAACAATTAATCAAAGTAGCAAAAGTAGGAAAGAGAGTAAATATCTTCTCAAAGTCATCAAGGACACCATTATACTGCCTTATACCATCAGGCGTATAGACAGTACCGCTCACATAATGTTTATCACCTACTGACATAACATATAATTCGGGTTCCATCATCTCACCATAACGTAACCGTTTTTTATAAGATAATCAAGAACTTTTTGTCCGGCTTCTTCAGGAGACAAATTAAGAATAACAGAAATACTTTCACCATAATGTACAAGACCATCATAAGAAACAGTGTTACCTTTAATTACACCTACAGAACGTAAGAAAGAAATAACGTCCTCAATATCTCCCATAAGAAACAACCTATGAATTTTCTAAAACTGTTTCTGTTATAACAAATTTTTCCTCTATTTCCCTGGCAGACGCTAAAACTGACTTAAGAGCCTTATTTTCTTTCAGTATTTCTTTCTTTACATCCTTTACTTTACGATCTTCAATAAAGGAAAGTATATCAACCATAAGATCGGCATAAGTTTGGCGTTCACAATAGGTTGGGAACTCTCTCTGGACTAATATCTTACCATCAGAGTCGATTATATTTACAACATAAACTGCCATAAATCATTCACCTACAATAAGAATTTTGTCAGCAATATTAAAATAAACTTTTCCGTCTTTCTCACCATATTTAACATTATAACCCAACCTGGTGAAATCCTCCAATAACATCTCAAGGTATGCTTTTGCAATAGCTTTAGTGGGAAAAAATAAGACTTTTATTGTTTCCCCATCGGATTTAACGAAAGTGAGACCATGCATGTTAAAAATAGTGGATACAGAGTTTAAAAACATTTTGATTTACGATGAAACGTCTTAAAATTGATATAAAGACCGAGAGATATATAGAAAATTAGATAAGCAAGAGTAAGATAAAAGTAGTGTCCGAAAGAAAGAGTGTAAAAAACGAAAAATGGTACAGGAAGTGAGATAATATTGATGAATAAAATGTCACGCAGATTAGAATATTCGCAAAAATCTGCAAAATCCTCATAAAAAATCCATATTGGAAAAAGAATGAGTGTAAAATAGACAACATAAACAGGACAATGAGCATGAATAACGAGATAGTATATCCAGCCGAATAATAAATAAAGAGCCATAACGAAACGTAACGGGTGATATATCATGAAGATCTACCTGTACTATAACCCGTATGAAAAACTATTGCTGTAAAAAAACCTACAAGAATGTAAACCCAATATTGATTATTTAAGAGTGAAGAATTGATAAACGTAAGAAAAATCATGAATGTAAAAATTACAGCATTAATAAGATATACAATGACTGAAAAGTAATTCATATCACGTAAAGTATGTGAAAAATGGTTTATAAATTTAACGTTTTTTAAAGATAGTAGTATTTAAGTTTTTCGCATATAAATTGTTACATCACTTTTTTGAATACTTCTTTAGAGAGTTCGAAGTTCGTAGTTCGAGTTTACGAACTGTGAGGTTCGAAAAA
>Ga0208661_100028_pt1 | contig 33918 bp, 46 predicted proteins | sample ECHtaG_2_FD_187132 | JGI IMG/M metagenome (GOLD analysis project Ga0208661, IMG submission 187132) | Hot spring microbial mat communities from Yellowstone National Park, Wyoming, USA - ECH_C virus_MetaG (SPAdes) (version 2) | ecosystem: Environmental > Aquatic > Thermal springs > Hot (42-90C) >...
GGCCCCCACCGCGCCTGCTGCGCCCGCACCCCCTCTGGGGTCGGGTCAAAGCCTTGCGGCAGCGGCACCGATCCCCACGCTCCCGCAGGCACCCCCGAGCCTTGCGGCCAAAACGCGGCGGCGGGATCGCACCCATCCTCGACAAACCGCTTCCACCACCACAGCGGGCGGCTCCAAAACGGCGTCTTCCCCCAGTCGGCGGGATCCGCCACCTGTTCGGGGATCATCACGCCCTCCTGCCACGCCCTGGGATAGGGATGCATCCCGCCGTAAGCCAGCGCAAATACCCAGGGGAGTATCCGCAGCGCCCGTTCCCATGTGTTCCGATCCCACGCTTGCGTCTCCCGGTAAAACCACTCCCACAGTGACCGCGAGGGCGCCCAACGGGAGGACGCGACGGCGGGATCAGCCAAGACCACCCACCCATCCGCCACTTCGACCCAACGCCACAACCGTTCCGCACAAGCCCATGCCGCATCCCGCCAATCCCGCTTGGCCAGTGGCGCAGAAGGGGAAGGCGCTGGAACGACAACCGCAGCAGGCCGAGAGGAACGGGTGGGTCGGTTCGGGGTCCGGGTGGCAGGCACCCGCACCTGATGAGGCGGCACACGGCCCATTAGAGTCACCTCGGATGGTTTCCGAACGGTTCGATTCCTTCGCAAAGGTTGCGGAACGTTCGTAGGCCGATCATACGCAACCCCACGGAGTCTCGTCAATATGGCAATAAAAAATCCCCGCTGGCGGGGGTTGCTTAAACCAACAAACTGTCAGGAGACGGCCTCGAACTGCTTAAACAGCGCCCGCAGTGTTCGGCGGATCAACGGTACGTCCCGATCCCAATGGCGCACCAAACCGTCGTAGACCACTTCAGTGCGTTCGCGGTCGATATTCCGGAAGCCAATAATCAACCGATACTGCCGATACCCCACGACTAAGCGGAGGATCACCGGATGCCGTACCGTCTCCAACACCAGAGCCCGCCGCTTCCACCAACCCTTGGCTTGAAACCGGAGGCCAATCGGAACCAACGTCTGCTGAGCATGGGCCGCTATCTGTCGGATCCGTGCCTGGCGTCGTGCGGATAGCGCTATTCCTAGGGGATAGTTTATGGGCGCCTTTTCTACCATCGTCGTACTCCAGGAGGAGTCGGCGGGACCCGGACGAAGCCGCAGACTGATCCACTCCGGATTAGCCCCGAGGACATACCGCTCAACCTGCTCGGGAACCGTCACCCCGATGGTGCGAAGTAACTGAAGACCAATGCCGTCCCGTATCCACACCACCACCGGCGCCTGCAAAGCCATCGGGTATCGCGCCCTCCCCTCGACGTTCAACCTGACCCACTCCTGGCTGCACGTCGGAACATTGACCACCCTTCGCATCTGTTTCGCAACCAACCGCAACCTCACTGTACCCCCAACCCACCACGGCTGTCAAGGGCATTGCGAGTTCGGCAGCAACCCATTCATGCGCTGGGAGAAATTAGCAATTCAACGCAAGAGAGCGTAACACCGCAAAACGGCGACCAACAGAGAGGTCACACAGAGCCAATTACCGGAGATCGTCCGTCAGTGGCCAAAAACGGCCAATATGGCTTATCCATCTATTGCGGACACCGAGCAATTCAACGCCGGAGTGCGTGTTACCGCACCGCACGGATTGCCGCAGGCACAGTTTTAGTCCACCACCCAAAACCGCCTGTCAGCGACCCAGACCGACGAATACGGCAAAAATTTTATCGCGGGAGGGGGATAATAGGGAGAAGGTCTTTTTTTAATTAATTTTTTTCGATTCCAGGATCCGAAGAGAAAGATCCTACCTCCTAAGAAAAACAAAATAAAAAACCCCCTCCTAAGGTTCCCGCGATTCAAATTTGACCGTTTTCGCCCGCTATGGCCTATAGCCGTTCGCCTAACGCCAAAATATCCTACGCACACAGCCACACGCAGTCATACACCGCGTCCTGCCGTTATGTGAATAAGTCATCCGCAATTCGCATAGTTCTGTACGCTATACACCTAGGCGGGTCGCCGAGATGAGACAACCCCATCACCCCGCCGGAATGGGGAATTCCCAGCAAAACCCCCGCGTTGTCGTAATCTTCTGGATTTATTGGGCTTCTGGACACCGAGCGGAAGGTTTGCTACACTGTACATAACCGCTCAATCGCATCAGCAACTATCCGCTTCGTCGCGATGCAACCAACCGCAACCCACATCTCGACTCGGCGGTACTGCGTGCTCTACGCGCCTGTCCTTGGGGACTTTCCGGTGCGGTTGAGCGGGTGTAGGCCCTTTTGCTTGATTAGAGCGGCTCGGTATGGAAAACCCCTTGAACCGCGCTTGCGCATGACGAGGGCATCCGCTGGGGGTGCCCTCGTGCTAGTGCTTATCCGCCCATGTTTCCGCGATAGCTACCTCCACCACCACCGGCACTGGCGCAATCCAATGGCCTGCGGCCTCCATCGCCGCCTGCATGGCTTTAGCGGCGGCTTCGGCATGCTCAGTGGGGCAATCCGCCACGATCTCATCATGGACGGAGGTGCGGATGCGTCCGCCGTAGGGCCGGATCGCCTCAGCCACCCGCCACAGCGCCTCTTTCAGGATATCCGCCGCCGTGCCCTGGCAGGGCGTGTTCAGAATTTCGTTGTACGGCGGATCTTGGGTCCAGATCCGCCGCCGCCCGCTGAGGGTGCGGACGATGCGGCTCTTCTCCACCTGTTTCGGGAGTTCCTGCTGCCAGCGGGCGATGGCGGGATACTGCGCCCGAAAGGCTTTCCGGAACCGTTCCCCGTCCGCCATGCTGGTGGGAATCCCTTGAAGCCACAGATCCCGCGAGTTTTGGGTCACGAACTTGGTGCCCCCCATGCCATAGAGAAACCCAAAGCTCACGCTCTTGCTGGCGGTGCGCTCCGCCTTGCTGACCTGCTCCGGGGCCTTGCGGTAAATGCGGGCTGCCATCGCCCGGTGGGGATCCGTCCCGCTTTGGAACATGTCATACAAAACCCGTTCGCCCGCGAGGTACGTCACCACCCGCAGTTCGATGGCGGCGAAGTCGGCGATGAGCAGCTTACGGCCTGGTTCGGCCCGCACGGCCCGCCGAAAGGCGGGATCCTGCGGGATGTTTTGCACCTGGGGCTTGTTGGTGGCCATCCGCCCGGTGCCGCTGGGCACGAGTTGCAGGTAGTGCGGGTAGAGCGTCCCGCTCTTGCCGTATTCCAACAGCTCCTCCCACTTGGCCACGCCCTTGGTGGCGGCACGGTACGCCAAGAGCCACTCGATTGCCTCGACCGCCTGTGCCAGCCGGGCGGGATCCGAAGGCAGTTGGAGATACCACGTGGCTTCCGGCTCCGTCGTGGGTGGATCCGGCCACTGGAGGGTTCCCTGCTCGGCATGTTCCCGCAGTCCGGCCAACGCGATGCCCGCTGCCTCCAGTTTGGCCAGCAGGGCGGACAGTCCGCTGGCAGCGGCGGGATCCACCTGCCGCCACTTGGCCAGCAGCGTTTGCTCCATGCGCTGAAGGTGGTGGGCGTTGGTGTTTTCCACGGGCAGGCCCAGGGTCTGCAAGGCCGCCAGCACCTGTCGGTCGGAGTTGCAGTTGATTTGCGGGATGCCCCACAGATCGCGTGGGGCTTCGACGGCGGTGGCCCAGGCTTGGGCGTATTGTTCGGCCTGGATTCTGAGCGGGATGACCTGCTGTTGGGCGTAGGCCACGTCAAACGGGACGCCGTGGCGCGTCATCTCGACGACAACCGGCAGTGCCCGCATCTCTAGATCCATGACTCGTTCCAGCCCGGCCTCCCAAATCCTAGGCACCTGATGCTCGAAGACGCCCAGCGTCACCGCCACGTCCCAGGCGGCGTAGCGGATCTGCTCCTCCGTGAGCGGGGGGCGCCAGTCACTCAGCCGGGTCTCTTTGGGCATCGCGACCCGCAAGACCGATTGGGCGAGATCCGCCAGACCGACCAGTTGGTGGCGGGCGGGCTGGATCAACAGCGCCGCGATCTGCGTGTCCCACACGGTGTGGAGGGGCAGGTCCAGCAGCAGGCTGTCGAAGACGAGGTTATGGCCAACGATCCCGACCTCCGCGATCAGGCGGCGGAGCGGGGTGCGCCAGTCGATGGTCCACGCCCCCACCGGGGCCACCCAAACCTGAAGGGCGGATCCCTCCCGCCAGGCGAGTTGCACCACCTGGACGGTCTCGGTGCGCCAGTCCAACCCGGTGGTCTCCGTGTCCAGCGCAACCGCCTCTGCCGTCGCGGCTTGGCGGCAGAGGGCGTCCCACGTGGCGGGATCCGCGATCTGGATTGGTAGGGTCTCTCGTTGCCATCTAAATGGCGGGGGCGCAGGCGCCGGTTGGCGCACGGCGTCCCACTGCGCCCAGGCTTGCCGCTCCGCGAGGGTCAACGTCCATGGCGGCAGGAAGGGGTTGGGCGGGATCCGCAATTGCCACCGGCCTTCGCGCCATTCCCACCGTCCATGCCGTTGCCAGGCCGTCTCCTTCCAGTGCGGATTGGGCCATGCGGTGTCCCAGAGCGGGTGTTTGGGGAACATCCGCCTCCCTCCTTGTGGTGCGTCTCGCTATACACCATAATGGTTCAGAAATTTTTCCGCAAGGTCTTGACAGATTCCGTAACGTTCGTTAAGCTTGAAGAAACCGGATAGGGGGTGGAACCCATTCCCTTCGGGACCAAGACGGATCGGGATTTGCAGCGCTTGCGGCAGCGCCTGCGTCAGCGGGTGCAGTCCCGGTTGACCGACATCCTGCAAAACGAACCCATTATTACCGAACGGCGGGCACGCCTAGTGATCCCGGATGACTGGATTACCTTGCCGTCCCCCAGCTATTCGCCTGAGGGGCCATTGCCGGATGGGATTTATCGCGAAGATCCGGCACAGCACCGGCCTGGCGACGTGCTGGGTCGGATTCCCAAACGGAAAGGTGGGGGCGGCGGCGGATCGAGTGCCGGGGATCAGGCGGCGGAGCATGGGGTGGAGCTGTGGCTGCCGGAGACGGACCTCTATGACCTAATTGCCGAGGCGTGGCAGTTGCCCCGGTGGGTGCCGACGCCGACCGGCGATACCTCCGCGCCAGAATGGCGGTGGGATCAACGGCGGCTGGTGGGATCGCCCGCCCGGTGGCTCCGGCGCCAGACTGTGCGGAATGTCCTGCGGCATGGCGGGGGGATTCACAACGAGGATGTGGTCTATCGCGGGGCGTCGTATGACCCCCAACCCCACACGGATGCGGTGGTGTTCTTGGTCCGGGACATCTCCGGCTCAATGGCGCTGGATCGCGTGACCCAATGGATTCGCGGGATGGCATTTGTGATTACGCTCTGGCTGCGCCAGCGGTATCCGGGGGTGCGGCTGGAGTTCGTGGTCTACGATGCGGAGGCGGACCGGGTGGATGAGACAGCGTGGTTCAGTCGCACTCCGGCAGGGGGTACGCGCTTGCGTTCGGCGCTGGACCTTATCACGCAATTGCGGGAGGCGGAGTATCCAGCGCATCGCTGGTTGACCTACCTATACGTGTGGACGGATGGGGACGACGTGGATCCGCAGGGGGCCGTGGAGTGGCTGGCCACCTGTGACGTAGGGGTGCGGCAGGTGGGCTGGATTCTGCTCTATGGGCACAGCGGCGGAGCCTCTCTCTTGTCGGTCCAGGGGCGTCGGTGGCTGGAGGCCCATCCAGGCAGTCCCCTGGTGGTGGTGCCGGTGGGGAGCCAGGAGGACATCCCCCAGGCTATTCGGGCGCTGTTTACGCAGGATGCGGGGGGGACCCCGGTATGAACCTTTTGGGACTGGATGCGGATCGGTACGCGGCCCATTTGGAGGCATTGCGGGCGGTGGCCGGGGATCCGGGCGAGGTGTATTGGACGCCGACCACCCAGGACGTGCTGTACCGCTTGGTCAGCCACGGGGTGCCGCAACGCTTCTCGCACTGGACGTTTGCCGTGGAGTATGAGCGTCTACGCCAGCGCGACTCCCGGATTTACGAATTTGTCACCTGGGCGGATCCCGCCGAAGCCTACATCGACCAGACGCTCAGCGCGGCGGAGGCGGATGCCATCGCGGCCCATGTGCTGGGCCATGTGTGGTTGTTTACGCACCATCCCCGGTTTCAGGCCCGACGGCCTTTGTCGGCGGAGGTGTGGGAGCAACACGCCGTGTGGGTGGAGCGTGAGCAGGACGCCTTGACGCATGAGGTCGAGGCGCTGGCCCGACGGCGGGTGGCGGAGCACCCCAAGCAGGCGGCGGAGGTTTACGAGCAGTTGCCTGCGGCGGGTTCGTTGCAGCGGCTGCGGGTGTGGCCGGTGCCGGATCGCTGCACCTACGTACCCGCGTTGGATGCGTGCCTCGCGTTGGAAGCGGCCACACTCCCGCCCTGGGAGCGGGAGGCCCCGCCTCGCGTAACACCTGTGGCGCGGATCCCCACCCAACCAGATGCTTGGACCCTCTGGCGCGTGGCGCGGGGCGAGGCGCCCTTGCCAGAAGACGACCCCCGTCGCGATCCGACGTGGCAGGATCCCATGTTAGAGCGGCTGGGTCGTCCTCATTGGGATGCGGTGGACGTGGTGGATGTGATCCAGGCCACCACCGAGTCCCCCCGGTTGCGAGAAGCGCTAGCGTGGCTCCGTGAGGAGTGGGACTACTTCTGGACCTTGCGGTCCTGCAAGCTCCTCCACGAGGGGATTGCCACGTACTGGCATCGCCGTCGCACGGCGGATCCGCTCTTGGAACGGTGGCTGTGGGAGCAGGTGCGGCTGCGGAGCGCCGTGGAGTTCGAGGATCCGCTCAACCCGTACTGGTTGGGCAGTCGGATTCTCGAAGCCCTGGAGGCGGAGGGCGAGGATCCGTGGGCATGGGTGCTCCAAGGCGATGACCCCGTCTTTCTTCAACTGGCGCTGACGCCGGAACGGGTGGAGCGGCTCCGGCTGTATATCTGGGAGCTGTGGCCCGGTACGGCTGAGTTTTGGGAGGTGCGGCGGGCCAGTGCCCGGCTGGAGGCGGTCGGCCCTTGGCTGGCGGAGCGGTGGCGGGCGCTGATCCGGGGCGGGATCGGGACGCCGCAGTGGCGGTGGCATTGGCTCCCTGAAGGGGAGTGGGCGCTGGAGTTGCGCGGCTTTTGGAGCGGTACCTTCCGTCCCTTAGAGCAGGGGCAGGAGCCGCCGAGCGTCAACGCCCATTGGCTGGTGGACGTGGCGAACTTGTTGGGGCGTCCCTATCAGGTGTGGCTGCCCAAGGGCGTCAAGGCGCGGATTGGCAGTTAGAGCTTGGATGCGTTAAGGAGGCTGTGCGATGGCGTTATGGGATGCGGTGGCGGCGCAGGTCGAGCGGGTGACGCCGGTGCGGATGACGCTGGCGGAGTATGTCAACCAGTTGGCGGATCATCCGGCGTATTTGGATACCGCGCCGCAGCGGATTTGGCGCATGGTGGAATCGGCGGGCATTACCCCGGGCGTGGGGGATCAACCCCCCCGCTACCATTTCTTCGACGACATTCTGTTCGGGGCGGATGAGGCGATTCATACGGTGATGCGCTTCTTTCAAGCCGCCGCCCAGGGCCTGTCGCTCAAGCAGCGGATCCTGCTGCTGGTGGGGCCGGTGGGATCCGGCAAATCCACCTTCATCGCGGCCTTAAAGGCCGGATTGGAGCGGTTTACGGCAACTGAGGCAGGGCGCGTGTTCGCGATCGCCGACTGCCCGATGCACGAGGATCCGCTCAACGCCCTGCCGGATCCGGCCTGGGAGCGACTGAAGGAGGCGTTGGGACGGCCTCTTGTCCGGCGGCGGCTCTGCCCGGTGTGCGTGGAACGGTTTGCCGACACGCCGGTGGGCGAGATCCCCGTCGAGTCGGTGACGTTCTCCCAGCAGCGGCGGGTCGGCATCGGGGTGTATTCCCCGGTGGATCCGCAGGATACGACCGTCGCCTCCCTGTTGGGCAGCACCGATTTCGCAGCCTTGCAGCGGTATGGGGCGGAGTCGGATCCCCGCGCCTACCGCTTCGATGGCGAACTCAATGTCGCCAATCGCGGGATCATGGAATTCATCGAGATGTTGAAGGCTCCGACGCAATTGTTGTATCCGCTCTTGACGGCGGCACAGGAGCAGCAGATCAAGACCGACCGCTTTGGACTTATGGATGTGGATGAGGTTATTGTGGGGTCCACCAACTACGAGGAGTACAACCGCTTCAAGGCGGAGCGCCGCAACGAGGCGCTGGTGGACCGGCTGTTTGTCGTCCACTTCCCCTACGCCTTGCGCTTTCCGGATGAGGTGAAGATCTACCGCAAGCTGTGGACGGCGGCGGTACATACGGATCCCCACCTATTCGAGGTCATGGCCGTCTATGCGGAGCTGACGCGGGTGCAGTTGCAAGGCGTGGGAAAGGACGATCCGATCTCCCGCAAGCATTTGGACAAAGTGCTCTGGTACGGCGGGGCGGGTGAGGACAAGGATGCCCGCCAACGGGAGGACTACTGGCGGGAGCAGCGGGCCTTGTTCCCGATGGAGGGCACGACGGGGCTCTCGCCTCGGCGGATGCTGGATGTCCTAGATCAGTTGGCGGCGGGATCCGCCTGTGTGGCCACGCCCCAGTGGTTGTTGCAGTGGGGCCAGAGTGTGCGTGGGGAACGGCATGCCAGCCTGTCGGCGGCGGAGGCGCAACGCCTGCTTCAGGCGTTGGATGTGGTGCGGGGGTACTACAACACCCTGGTCAAGGCGGATCTCCAAGAAGCCTTTTTCGAGGCGTTTGAGCAGAACGCGGAGACGCTCTTCTTCCAATACCTCGACCAAGTGCAGGCCATCGTCCAGCACACCAAGGTCCAAAACCATGTGACTGGTGAGTGGCAGGAGCCGGACACCAAGTTCGTGGAGTCTATTGAGCAGGCCATCGGCATCGGGGCGGGACAGGCCAACACCTTCCGGACCGAATTACTGGCGGTGTTGGCGCGGCTGGCGCAGAGGAACGAAGCCCTTCACTGGACGGCCTACCCGCCCCTGGCGCGGGCGATTCGGGAGCGGATCTTCCGGGACTCCCAGCAGCTCCTCCGCACCACCTTCTCTTCGCTGGTGCCGGACGCGCCCCAGCGGGAGCGGTTGGCGCAGGTCAAGGAGCGCCTGATCCAGCAGCGCGGGTATTGCCCGCACTGTGCGGCGAAGGTGCTGGAGTACGCGCCGCAGTTGTTCACGGAGTGATGCCAATGCGGATTCGGTGGATTATGTGGCCCTTTGGGGTCGTGGGCCTCGCGATGTGGGCGATGGCCTATGGGATGAGTCTGTGGCTGCCCTTGACGTGGTGGACCGTGACCATTATGGCCTGGTGGGTCTTCTTAGGGTTGTTGGCCGTGGGTGTGGCCGGATGGCGGTGGGCCAGTCCGGCGGATCGGGCGCTGGCGCGGGCGATCCGCCGATCCGTCCATGCCTGGGCGCTGCGGCATCAGATCTACCGCATGGCCCATTTGCAGTGGGAGGACCGGTGGTTTGCGATTGAAGGGCATGTGGGCTGGATCATTCAGACCTACCGCACTGATGACGGTTTGCAGGCGCAGGCGGTGCCGTATCCGATGCAGGGATCCTTGGCGGTGTTGTGGCCCCTCTGGGGGGAACTCCTGTACCAAGAACGAGATGCCTACCGGGCGGGCCGGGTGCTAGACCGGGCGCTTTGGCGGGAGTTTGTGCGCCAGTTTGGGTTTGTTGATGTGCCGGATGGGGACTGGGATCCCGCCCAGTGGCTGGACCAGTTGCGGCGGTCGATCTTGAGCGGGACGTTGGGAATCGAGGGGGGGCAACCCGATGCCTAAGCGGCGAGATCCGCACATTCTTCCCAATGAGCCAGAGGCGGGATGGGACGGCCATCTCCGGCTGCTGGGCTGGCAGTTGCGGCTGTGGACGCTGTTGACGCCGACGCAATACATCTATGCGTTACACCAAGGCTTTTTGCAGCCAGAGGGGCGTTGGGTGCGGCGGATGCACGTCTTCGGGTATCGGGAGGTGGTCACTGCCGCCCTGGCGGCGCTGCTACTCCGGATGGGCCGGCCTAAGCTGGCATGGCGGTTGGCGCGGATCGGAGCCGAGACCCCGGAGGTGGAGGAAGCGGTGCGCGGATGGTTGGTGCGGCGGCTCCGAGATCCCGCTGTGGGCTTGGACCATCTCGTGGAAGCCGTGCCGGTGCGGCGATGGGTCGATCACTCCCTCCAGCAGATCGTGCAATCCGTCTAAGGAGGGGTGCGCGTGGGCAGCACATGGACGGCTCCGTTGACCACCGTGCAGCAGGCGTTGCGGCGGATCGCCCCTGCCGTGGGTCGGGAAACGGTGCCGGAGGTGGGCAACCGGCTATGGATGCAGCCGCGTTCGGACGGCTCGGTGGGCTTTTGGGCGAGTGATTGGGTGCAGGAGGCGGGGGCCTTCTGCCCGGCGACGGTTTCCGCGTCCGGCGTGGCGGTGGTGCCGTGGGATCGGTGGATGAGCCTCTGCGCCAGCCTGCGGGGCGAGACGCTGGAGGTGGCGCAGACGGGTGGCTGGCTGACGGTGCGATGTGGGACCACGCAGGGGCGCGTCCCGGTGGTGGCGGATCAACCGCCGCCCTTGTTCACGGTGGAGTCGCCCCGGATGGGGCGGTTGGACACTGGACGGTGGAACGCCTTGGCGGATCGGGTCGCACCCTTTGTGGCCTCCGCGACGCCGGTGCAGTCCTTGCCGGTGTTCCAGCACGTGGCGACGGGACCTGCGCCGGATGGGCGCTGGCGGTGGATGGCCTCTGGCGGATATACCCTGGTGATTTGGGATTGGCCCGATCCATATCCGTTGGACCAACCCCAGGTGCTCCCCACCCCGTTTGTGGAATCGGTGCGGGGCGATGAGCCGCTGTGGTGGGAAGTCGGGACGCTGTGGACGGTACGGGCTTCGGACTGGTGGCGCACCACCCGGTTGATGGAGGAGACGTTTCCGGATCCCTCCCCCATCATCACCTCGCCGGTCTGGCGGCAGTGGCCGGGTAGTCCAGCTTGGCTGGCGGCCTGGCGGCAGGCGGTGGAGCTGGCGCAGCGTTGGAAGCTTAAGTATGTGGGGGTGCGGATCGAGGACGGGATGGCAACGGTGTTTGTGGATGCAGCAGAGGCTGGGCAATGGACGCAGGCGGTGCCGGTACTGGGGCCGGACTGTTCGCCGGTGCAGTTTGCCGTGGCGGATCTGCGTCCCTTTTTAGCGGTCTGTGCAACGGCTTCGGACTGGGAGGTGGCCTGGGTGGGTTCGGAGCGTCGCCCGCTGTGGCGGTGGTCAATCCCCGCCTGGGCGTGGCAAGGCTGGGTGCAAGGCGTCCATGCCGAGAGCGTATAAGGGAGGCCGCGCCGCCAAGGCGCGGGGAACGCGCAGCGAGGAGCAGGCGGCGCGGGTGCTGGCCGGATTTGGGTTCCGGCGGGTGCCGTTGTCGGGGGCGGCACCCGGCTGGCCTGGTGACTTGGTGCGGACGGTGGAAGATGGGCGGCGGATCCGCCTAATCGAGAACAAGCGCCGGGTCGGGGCGTTAGGGTATGTGCAGGCGTGGTTCCAGCAGGCGAACGCGGACGTGGTACGGGTGGATCCTGGCCCTCGCGGCGAGGCCCTTTATATCCTGCGGGAGGACGTGTTCACGGCATTGCTTAAGGAGGCGGGTTATGCCATCCCCACAGAACAGTCATAGAACGAATTCGGAGCCTGCGGCGGAGATGGGCTACCTCTGGGGGTGGTGTCCGGTGTGCGGGCGGCGGCACCGGGCGCGGTCGGAAACTCCGGCGGTTTGCTGTTCTTGTGGCTACCGGGGTCTCGTCTGTCCGCAGGAGGCCCAGGTCACCCTGTCGGTGAACTGGGAGGAACTTCGGTGGTTGCTGAATTGGGCGGCGCGGTACGCGGCGCGCAATCGAGACCAGCGGTGGCGGGTGATTGAGGCGGTGGCCCAGCGGCTGGATCGACAGGTTTCTGCGAGGTTCCGCTCTCGGTGGGGGCCGTTGGGGGTGGGGGATCTTGCTCCAGGCGTTCGAGTCGTGGATTCGCCAGGGATGGATGGTTGAGATCCGCCTGCGGCCTGGTCCGGGGGATCCACCGTGGCCGGAGCGGACGACAGTGGTACAGGTCGAACGGGACGCCGACGGCTGGTGCTGGCGGTGGCGGGCGGGATCGTGGGCGTTGGTGCGGCGTAGTTTGGAAGGGGTGCTTCGCCTTGCAGGTGCGGGTGTTGGCGGTGACGCAGCTGATGCCGGAGGCGGATCAGGGCTGGGATCCCCAGTGGGAGGCCACCCAGCCGCAGCGGATGGGGTATCCTGACGCAGAGCGCCTGATTGAACTGGCGGGGCGGGTGTGCTATCGCAGTTGGCAGAATCCTTCGGGCCGTTCGCCCCATGCCTATGTCCAGCATTTGGTGGCCCAGGGACATTGGAGCGTCCTAGAACATGCGTCGGTGACGCTGGCCTTTGTCGGGGTGAGCCGGGCGTTTACCCACGAGTTGGTGCGGCACCGCCATCTGTCCTTTTCGCAGGAATCGCAGCGGTACGTGGAGCCCGAGGCCACGCGCTGTATCCCGCCGTTGTTGCAGTGGGCGGCGCGGCAAGGACAGTCGGAGTGGGCGATCAATTGGGTGGCGGATCAGGCCCAGGCGCATCGGGCCTATGCAGCGGTGGTGCGGCAGTTGGACACAGTGCCGCCCCCGCCGGGGGTGTCCAAGGGCCTGTGGCGGAAGCGGATTCGTGAAGCGGCCCGGTCGCTTCTGACCAATGCCACCCCGACGACGATTGTGGTGACGGGCAACCACCGGGCTTGGCGGGAGGTGCTCTTGCGGCGGGGTGCGGTGGCGGCGGATCTGGAGATGCGCGAAGCGATGTACGCGGCCTGGGAGTGCCTGCTGCCGATCTGTCCGGCGGTGTATGAGGACTTGGTGTGGGCGCACGATGCCCTGGGGGTGCCCTATTTGACCGCGTTATCTCACGCGCCTGCCCCGCCGCAGCCGCCTACCGCGCAAGTGGACTGATGGGGTATAATGCCTTGTAAAGTTTCGTGCTGCTCCGGAGGATTTGTGAATGTCGCGAAAGGAGCCTTGATGCAACGCAAGCGGCGGGATCCCTTCTCCGTTCCCTATCTGACTGTGGTGCCCAAGCAGTGGCGTCCGTATGAATGGGTGCGGCTGCCTGCGCGAGGGGTGGTGTTGGTTGAGGCGGATCATCAGGTGCGCTGCTGGGTGCGGGCGTGGCCGGTCAATCAGGCGCTGGGCAGTTTGTTGGTGGCCATCGGGCGGTTATTGCAGCAGGCGTATCCCGCCGCCCCGTCCGAGACCCTCTGCGACGTGGTGCGGCGGTATCTGACGGACGTGTGGGTTACCCTACCGGACCCGCCGGAGGCCGAGGCGGTCTCGGCCTTGGTGGCGGTGGATCCGGCGGAGCCGACGACCTTTGTGGTCCCGGAGCGCGGGTTTGTGGTGTGGGCGCAGGATGCCCCGGACGGCGCCCTGTTGCACCTCTTTGGGGTGCATCGGGATCCGGCGACGATGTTTGGTGTGGTGGGTTATTGGGTGGCGTGGTGGTATCACGCGATCACCGCGCCGAAACGGGAGGTGCCAGCATGGCAACGCGAGTTGGCGAGTCAACAGCGGCGGGATCAGCTCTTACAGTGGTGGGATCAAGTTTGGGCGACGTTGCAGCCGCCTGCTGGTGGTGCGGGAACGCCCCGGCGGTAAGCCGTTGGCAACTGACCTTGCGGGAAATGGCGCCGCATCCGGTGGTGGACGGCTGGGTGCAACAGGCAGATCACACGGTGCCCTTGATGCTGGCTTTGTGTGGGGCCTGCGCGGATCACCTCCGGATGACCCTGCAAGCGGAATCGGCTCAGGCGGTTCGGTGGGGCGAGGAGATCTGGGCCTTGGTGCTGATGACGGCGGCGGTGTCTGCCGGGATCCGCCAACAGATGGATCGGTTGGTCGCACAGCAGCTCACCTTCCCTTTCTGAGGAGGATCCCCTCGTGTGGCGGATCTGTGTTGATTTTGACGGTACGATTGCGGAGTACGGCGGATCCTGGGATGATCCGCCGGGGGATCCCATCCCCTATGCCCGCGAGTTCTTGACCGCGTTGGCGGAGTTCGCTGAGGTCGTGATCCTCACGGCGCGGGATCCTGCCGCAGTGCGGGCGTGGCTCCGCCAACACCACTTTCCCCTCTTACATGTGACGAATGTCAAACCGCCCGCGATGGCGTACATCGACGACCGGGCGGTGCGCTTCCAGGGGCGGTGGGATGCGGATCTCCTGCGCCAGGTGTTGGCGGATCCCTGGTGGGCAAAGGAGCGGACGACGATTGCTGAACCATCCTAATCTTAGCGACTCGTTTCCGAGGGTTATGGATCGCGCCTGCACCCAGGCGTGGTCATCGGTGGTGCATGCCTTTGAAGGTACGGCGGAACCCGCAGCGCGGGCGACTCGTTACGCCGAGGGGTTCACCACCGAGGATTGCGTGTGGGATTTAGGGTGTGGAACGGGGCTGTTGCTTCAGGCCCTGGCGGATCGTGGGATTCACAGTGTTGGGGTCGAGGTGGATTTCCTTCGGTTGTATCAAATCCCCCCGCACCCGTTGTACCGCACCATCCGGGCGGACTGGCGGGATCTCCTCCAGGTGCGGCTGGCGTGGCAAGGTCAGGATGTGGCGGATTTCCCCCGCTATCCGACCGCCTTGGCGTTGATCCACGTCGTGGAGCACAGTATGCCAGAGCAGGTGTTCTACGCCCTGTGGGAGTGGATCCATACCTTTCCCACGATTCGGCGGATCCTGCTGGTGACGCCGAATTTCTCGCATAGTGGGGTCCGGGATCAGGGCTTTTGGCTGGATCCCACGCATGTGCGGCCCTATCCGCTGCCCCTGTTGCACCAGATGGTGGAGGCGCTTGGCTTTGTGGTGCAGGCTTCGGGCCTCGATGCGGCGGATCAGGATGCGTATGTGTGGGCACAACGTTCGCGATAGGTTGCGGTCGGTTTAAGCGGTAGGCTTTTGTCGGTACAGCGTGGGGCATGGTAGGGAGTGTTGCGTGGCGAAGGATAAAGTCGTGCATGTGCAGTTTACCCCGCCGGATCCGCCGGATTGGAGTGCGGTGTTGTTGGCGGTGGTGCGGTTAGGGCAGGCGCTCCATCTCTACAAGCTCCGATGTGCTCAAGTAGCCGAGCAGTCGGCGGATCCCCCTCACACCCCGACCCTCTTCCAATGGGTGGAACGCGAGGTGGGGAGCTTGCAGCACCTAGCGCCGGATCTGTGGGAGGATCTGATCCTCCCCCACTTGATCGCTTTGGGCTTGGCCCCGCTGGACGAGTCTCTCTAAACGATCTTTTGTTCGCAAAAACTTGCTCACCTAGACCCGTGCTTGTTATACCGGAAGTAGTACAGGACGGTGGGGGTTCCGATGCAGATTGAGCGTTTGCTTTCCCCAATGCGGTGGGTGGTCTGGAGTCGGGAAAAGGTACCGTGGGCGCGGGTGCGTAGGGTGCCGATGTGGGAGGGGTTGTTGGCGCTAATTGACACGGAGCAGAATGTCACCTGTGGCTGCGTGGTCGATTGGCGGAGCCCATTGGCTGAGGAGGCATGGAAAGCGGCCTGTTGGCTGGTGCGGGAACAGCCCTCCTGGGATCTGTTGCTGACCTTATTGCTGGATATTGATGTTGAGGATTGGGCCGAACCGCCGTCGGCGGCGGTGTAGTATAGTCAATGCCCACCAGTCTTTCGCATAGCCGTAGCTCCAATCGGTAGAGCGGCGGACTCCAAATCCGCAGGTTGAGGGTTCGAGTCCCTCCGGCTATGCCAATTTTTTGCTATGCGGAGGCGTCGTCATGGGTATCTCCACTGTGACCAAGCGGGATGGTCGTCGTGTCCCGTTCGACGCGGGGCGGATTGTGGCGGCATTGGCGTTTGCGATGGAGGGCCTTCCCTGCCAACCGGCGGATCTGCCTTGGGAGACCGCCATTGCCTGGCATGAGGGGATGCCGGTCGATGAGATTCAGGCGCAATTGATTCAACTGGCCGCAGACCGGGTGGATTGGGATCACCCGGAGTGGGATACCGTCGCCATGCGGTTGTTGTTGTACGATGCCTACCACCGCATTCAGACGCAGCGGCGACAGGATCCCAATGACCCGCCATATACCCCCCAGGGGTATGTTGATTGGGTGCGCCATGCCACGGCGCAGGGCTGGTATCATCCCCGCTTTGCGGAGTACACGGAGGCGGAGTTGGCGCGGTGTGGGGCGGCGCTGGTGGCGGAACGCGATCAGTGCTTCGACTATGCGGGGTTACGGCTCTTCTTGGACCGTTACGCGCTGCATGCCCAGGGCCACCTCGTGGAACTGCCCCAGGAGACGTTTATGGGAGTGGCCTTGTTCTTGGCGCTGGCGGAGGATCCCACTCAGCGGGTGGCGTGGGCGTTACGCTTCTATGAGGCCCTCTCTACGCTCCGCATGACCTTGGCCACCCCCAGTCTGGCCAATTTCCGCAAGCCGGACGGGCAGGGATCCTCCTGCTTTGAGGCGGTGGTGCCGGACGACCTGCATGGCATTTACGACGCAGTGGCGGATTTCGCCCAGGTCTCGAAGTTCGGCGGCGGGTTCGGTGCGTACTTTGGACACATTCGCGGCGAGGGTGCCCCGATTCGCGGCGTTCCTGGCACGGCCAAGGGCGTGATTCCATGGGTGCAGTTGTTCAATACCACGGCATTGGCGGTGGACCAGCTGGGCCAGCGGGCCGGGGCGGTGACGGTGTGGCTGGACATCTGGCACCCGGATGTGTTGGCGTGGTTAGATCTGCGGACCACGCAGGGGGATCCGCGCAAGAAGGCGCGGGATGTTTTCCCCGGCCTGTGTGTGCCGGACGCCTTCTGGCGGGCTGTGGAGGCCGACGCGCCGTGGTATTTGATCGATCCCTATGTCGTCCGGACGACGCTTGGGTTTCGGTTGGAGGACTACTGGGGGGAGGAATGGGAAGCCCGCTACCAAGCGTGTGTGGCGGATCCGCGCATCCCCAAGCGGGAGATCCTTGCTATTGACCTCTTCAGTCTGGTGCTTCGCTCCATTTATGAGACGGGGACGCCCTTTATTTTCAACCGGGATACCGTTAACCGGTTGAATCCCAATGCCCATGCCGGAATGGTCTATGCCTCCAACCTCTGCACCGAAATTGCCCAGAACCAGTCGGAGAGCGAGCGGTTGTGTACGACGGGGGATCCCAATGGGTTGACCTCCGTGTTACGGGTGGATGGGGATTTTGTGGTCTGCAACCTCGCGTCCATCCACTTGGGGCGGATCCAGACGCTGGAGGATTTGGCCACTATTGTCCCCCTCGCCGTGCGGATGCTGGACAACGGGATTACCCTCAACTACCTGCCAGTGCCTGCGGCGCGGACGACTAACCAGCGGTATCGGGCGATTGGCCTAGGGGTCCATGGGTATCACCAGTACCTTGTGCAGCGCGGGATCGCATGGGAGTCCGACGCCCATTTGCAGGCGGCGGATCAGGTGTTTGAGGAACTTGCGTATCAAGCCATTGCCGCTTCCCATGCGTTGGCGCAAGAGCGTGGGGCCTATCCCCTCTTTCCGGGGTCAGATTGGGCCACCGGGGCGTACTTTGCCAAGCGGGGCTACACCAGCCCGCGCTGGCAGGCTCTCGCCGAGGCGGTGCGGCGGGATGGTTTGCGGAATGGCTACTTGCTGGCCGTCGCGCCGACCTCCTCCACTGCCATCTTGGCGCAGGCTACCCCCTCGGTGGATCCTATCTACCGACGCCTGACGATGGAGGAAAAGAAGGGCTATAAAGTCTATCGCCTCGCGCCGGGGTTGACGCGGGAGAACGCGCTGCGGTATGAGGAGGCGCCGCAGATTGACCATACCTGGACGATCCGAGCGGCGGGGATCCGCCAGCGCCATTTGGACCAGGCCCAGTCGATCAATCTCTACGAGACGCCGGATCTGGACGAGGTGACGCTGGCGCAGTGGTATCTCTTGGCATGGAAGGTGGGCGTGAAGACGATCTATTACTTCCGCCACTACGACCATGCCGAGTTGGACACCGAGTCCGCTGTCGCCGCATGGCTGGAACTGCCGGAGCCGCCGTCGCAACCGTGGGTGTTTCGTTGTGAGGGGTGTGAGGTGTAGTGGAGCGCAAAGTCCTCTTCAACCCGGCGGGATCCAGCCAGGGAAAAATTTTAGGCGGATCCCCGACCAACCTCATCGAATTGTCCCGCCCCACCTACCCCTGGGCGGCGGCGCTCTACCGCCAGATGCGGGAGGATTTCTGGCTGCCGGAAGAAGTGGCGTTAGGGGACGATCACACCCAGTTCCCCACCCTGCCTCCGCCGGTGCAGGAGGCGTTCTTGCGGACCTTGGCGTTTCTGATTTTCTTGGACTCGGTCCAAAGCCAGCAGCCGGGGATTTTGGCCGAGTACGTGACGGATCCCATTGTGGACTTGAACCTTCGCTTTCAGGCGATGATGGAGGGGATCCATGCCCAATCCTATGACTACATCCTGACTTCCGTGGTGGACCCGGTGACGCGGGATCGGGTGTACGAGTGGTGGCGGGAGGATCCCCTTCTCGCCCAGCGGAACCAGGTGATTTTAGATCGGTATGACCAGTTCCTCCGGAATCCCACCGAGGCGGCGTTCGTGCGGACCTGCGTGGCGGATCTCTGCCTAGAGGGCATCTACTTCTACTCTGGCTTTCTCTTCTTTGCCGCCCTGGGGCGCCGCCAGTGGCTCAACGGCACGGTGTCCATCTTGCGCTTGATCCGACGGGATGAACTCCTCCACGTCGGCCTCTTCAAGCGCATCTTGGCCGAACTGCGGCGGGAGCAGCCGGATCTCTTCACCCCGGCGTTCCTGGAGGAGCTGCGGGCCTACATCGCCCAGGCCGTCGAGGAGGAGGTGCAGTGGAGCCGCGCCGTCTTGCAGGATCAGATCCCCGGCCTGCCTGCCGATCAGGTGGCGGAGTATCTTTGGTTCTACGGCAACCAACGCTGCCAGGATGTGGGGGTGCCGCCGGTCGCCCCCACCGTCCGGCGGGATCCCTTCCCCTGGGTCGCGGAAATTCTGGGGATGAGCCGGGCCAAGACGGACTTCTTCGAGGGCCGGGTTGTCAACTACTCCCTGCGCTCCCTGCCCGGCCAGCGGTTGCGCGAGGCCCTGCGGAGCCCGGATCGCGCCACCCCTCCCCTCTCCTAGCTTAATTTTCGATCCACAACAATGCCGAAGCTATTGCAAAGGCTTCGGCATTGTTCTATGCTGAAGAGGAACGATTAGGAGGAATTTCGATGCCCGACAAGACAACCCTTTCGGCGCCTGCGGCGGCGGATCCGGTGGAAACCCTCATTGGCGCTGAGGCACTGCAACGCCTCCACGCGGCGGGATACGCCGTCGTCCCCCAAGCGGAACTGGATCGGCAAGGCCGGATGGCGGCGGTAATCCAACAGGCGTCCAATTGGGCCTTGCGGCTGGTCGCACTCTTCGCGGCTACGGTGGAGCCCGGTCCCCACCCCCTCCAAGGGCGGGTGCAGTGTCCGGTGTGTGACTGGGATCAGACGGTGCAGATTTTGGCGGAGGATCCGGCGATGGCGACAGTGGTGGATCATTGGCTGACCGCAGCGTGGCTGGATCACCTCATGACCGCTCATCGTACCGGGTGGCTGGGAAGGGGGCGGTAATCAATGGAGTGGGATCTGGAGGACGAGCAGGGCTGGCACGCACCGTGTGTGTATTGTGGCGTGGAGACCGAGTGGCGGTGTGAGCATTGTGGGCAACCGGTGTGTGATGTGGACGGGACGTGGTGGGACGAGGCGGGATTCATGGAATGCCACGCCTGTATGCGTCAGCGGGCCTCGGCGTTTATCCCGGTGGGAAAGGATCGATGGTGATGGATCCGGCGTTGCTCCCGATTTGGCGCCAGGTGGATCGGAGCCGCCTGCGCCTGAGTACGGCGGTGGTGCAGTTACAACGACTGGCGGAGGACGCCGGGGATACTCTTCGGGCGGGATCCCTCCGCCGGATGGTGTGCCAGTTGCGGTATGCCCTGGATCAGCTCGATGCCGTCCAGCAGCGGCTGGAGGCGGACGATACGGCGTTGGAGGCGCACACGGCGGTCGAAGCGCAGGGATAAGGTGTCGTGTTCTGGGCGGTTTTTCTGATCGTTTTGGTGGTGCTCCTAGCGGAGCCCTTTGGTTGGGAGTAGTTCGTTGGCGGCGGATTCGAGGAAGGAGGATTTCCGAATGGCCATTCAGGCAACCTTCCACTGTGATCGGTGCGGGCAAGAAGCGGTTGCGCAGTGGGATACCGCGTACTATAACCTCCCACCGTTGTGGATGAATTATGGGATTATCCCTATCGATCCACTTTTCAACTCCGAGTTTACTGGGGGGATTGTGGCGGCGCGACAGTCCTTTACTAAGGTTATGATCCTCTGCCCCGACTGTGCGGAGTGGTTTTCCCGCAATGGAGTAGATTGGCTGCGGACGGCTCTACCCCTTTCCAGGGATAAGGCTGCGATATAGATACAGCTTCATGAAGCGGTGCGTCAATGGGACATGCGGCCTGGTAGATGAACGGAGGCGACGGATGAGCAAGGTGCGCTGGCATTTTTTCCGCGTTTATGTGCCGCAGGGGTATGAGTTCGTTGATTTAACCGACTTTACGGGTTGGACGGCGGATCCCCGCCAAGTGCTGGAAGAATGGGATGCCGCGCTGCAAATGGGTTTAAAGCCGGTCCTGGACCACCGGGTGGTCGAAGAGGAGCGGTTGCAGGGCGTTGAGGCGGAAGCCGTGCTTGTGGACTTGCGGGCGGCGGGATCCAGCCGCTCGGGGTAGAGAACTGCTCAAGAAAATATTGACAACAGTGGACAAATTGGTCGTCCTATTCACATGAAGCTAAGCGAGTGGGCCAAGTAACCAGGCATCTCTTACCAGACCGCCTGGCGCTGGGTCCAACCAGGGAAGATGCCGGTTCCCTTCGAACAGACGCCTACAGGCACGATCCTGGTCAAGGAGCCTGAACCCCCCTCCCATGCCGTGGCCCTGTACGCCCGCGTGTCGAGCGCGGATCAGAAGGCGGACCTGGACCGGCAGGTTGCCAGGCTCATGGCGTATGCGAGTGGGCAGGGTTGGGTCGTCACCAAGGCGGTCTCCGAAATCGGCTCTGGCCTGAATGGACACAGGCCCCAGCTCATGCGCGTGCTGTCGGATCCACCGGTCACGACCATCGTCGTGGAGCACCGGGACCGGCTCATGCGCTTGGGCTTCGAGGATGTGGCAGCGACCCTGGCGGCCCAGGGACGGCGGATGGTGGGGATCGAGCCCGGTGAGGTCAAGGACGATTTGGTCCAGGACATGATCGAGATCCTGACATCGTTCTGTGCCCGCCTTTATGGACGCCGGTCTGCCCGGAACAAGGCCAAAAAAGCTCTGGAGGCCATCGAGTGTGAAAGTTAACTGCTCTTATCGATATGAGCTGGACCCCAACGTGCAACAGCGTACATTGCTGGTCAAGCATGCGGGGGCTGCCCGCTTCGCCTACAATTGGGGCTTGGCCCAACGCATTGCGCTGTATCAGCAAACCAAAACAAGCACCAACGCGATCGAGCAACACCGAGAATTGAACCGTCTCAAGAAGACCCAGTATCCGTGGCTGTACGAGGTATCCAAGTGTGCTCCGCAGGAGGCGCTGCGGGACCTGGACCGGGCCTTCGCGAACTTCTTCCGGGGCTTGAAGACGGGCCGTCATGTCGGCTTCCCCCGGTTTCGGAAGAAGGGGCGGGACGACCGGTTCCGGCTGACGGGCGCGATTCGCGTCATGGGGCGGGCGGTGCAGCTGCCCCGGTTGGGCCGAATCCGACTGAAGGAGGAGCCGCAGGTCCAGGGCCGCATTCTCTCGGCGACAGTGAGCCGGGAGGCGGACCGGTGGTACGTGAGCCTGACGGTGGATAGGGATCTGCCGGACCCGGAGCCGGTGCGGGGTCCAGCCATCGGCATTGACGTGGGGCTTCACCATTTCGCCACGGTGGTCGGGGACGACGGCACGGTGGCAAAGGTTGAGGCCCCCAGGCCTCTGCAGCGGACCCTGCGGCTTCTGCGCCGCCGTCAGCGGCAACACAGCCGGAAACGGAACGGGTCGAAGAACCGGCGAAAGTCGGCCCTGCGACTGGCGCGGCTGCACCGGCGCGTCCGCAACATCCGGCGGGACTTCCTGCACAAACTCACCACGCGCCTGGCGAAAACCAAGTCGGTGATCGTGGTGGAAGACCTGAATGTGAGCGGACTTTTGCAGACCCCCCACCTAGCACGGCATATCGCCGACAGTGGCTGGGGCGAATTTCGGCGGATGCTGGCCTACAAATGCCCGTGGTACGGGAGCCAACTGCTGGTGGCGAACCGGTACTACCCGAGCAGCAAGACCTGCTCGGCCTGTGGGCACGTGCTGGAGGCGCTGCCGCTGGACGCGCGAGAGTGGGACTGCCCGGTCTGTGGCACCCATCATGACCGGGACGTGAACGCGGCCCAGAACCTGTTAGTGATGGTCGGCTGAAACGTGTACCGCCAGTTCGGCGGGAAGTGACGCCTGTGGACATCGGAGGTAGCAGGTCGGAAGGCCGGTGCCGATGGATGAAGCAGGAAGCAACCAGGATAGATGTCATGGAACATTTGTCTATGAGTTGCAGAACGGGTGCGACCCAATGACTGACGAGGAACGCACGGCACTGGAGTGGCGGATCTCCGAAGGCTTAGTGCAATTAGGCTATCTGGACGTATGGCGCCCGGCGGATTCCTGCCCACAGGGACATGTCAATCGTAACTGGCCAATTGGGCACTTGTGCCCGCAATGCTGCGGTGCGGGCATTGTTGGGCCGTTGGGCGGTTGGCTGGCCACCCTCCGACGGTGGAGGAACTCTCCGTCTTGGCACCCGGAATGGCGGATCCCTAAAGCCCCTAAGCGGTGGACGCAGGACTTTGAGGCGTTAACAGCGGCGCTGGACTGGTGCTTCCGTGAACGGCAGTGGAATTGGGAAATGGCCTCCGAGTGGCCCGTGGATGGTCCGGGCCGGTGCGGATGGCCGTCGTGCAGGCGATGCCGCGTGACCGGATCGGGACGTGGAATGCCGCACCCGAAGAATCGTCGATGGCGGAGGTCTTGGCGCGGGCATTGGCGATGGTTTTGGATCCCTTGGGTGGGGATGCGGGGGACGATGATGATGGAAGGCCGGATCCATGAACTCAAGTGCTGGCCACAGTATTTCGAGGCCGTCATGCGGGGGGACAAGCGCGTCGAACTGCGGCGGAGGCGGCGGATGGTGCCGAAGGGGCCGATGCGTCCACGCCGGAGGCACTCCGGCAGGCGGTGGAGGCCGTGCTGAGTGTGGCACAGGCAGATGCGGCGGCGTTGCGGGAGGCGGTTAACTGGGGCGACCTGCATTGCGTCGAGGTGCAGCGCACGGAGACAGGTTGGGCCGTTTTGGTGTCGGAAGTCAGTCCGGAGGCGACTCGGTTTCAGGCATATCTCCAACGCAAGCTCGTGGAGCGGGGGTGGGCCGACGTGGAGGTGCGGACGGAGTGGTGAGCTGGTGGTGGGATCGGTCAGTGCGGGGGGTGCTTCGCCTATGACCGCCAAACGGGATTCTCCTGAGGCCATTGCCGAATTAGCGCAGCGCGTCGATGCCCGATATCAAGCGTTGTGCGCCCAGTGGGACTGGGCCGATCTCTTCGATCGGGGATGGGCGGGGCCGTCCCTCTCCGTGTGGTTGTCCGGGGTGCTGTTGGGTGTTCCGGCGCTTTTGATCGGATGGTGGTGGGCCTGGGTTGGGTGGATTGTTCTTCCGCCATTGGTCGTACTGGGGTTGCGATGGTACAACTGGCGGCAATGGCAGCGCCGCTGTTTAGTGCAGGCGTTTGAAGAGGTCTGCTATGGCGTGTATTCGCCAGTGGATGGTCCGTACCGCCGCTACTCGGGATGGTAGGAGAGGAGGCCCCAGATGAGCATTAACGAGGAGCAATTGGCGGCATGGGAGCGGTTGGTACAGGCGGTGACCCCCGGGCTGTGGTACACCCACGATGGGGTCTACTTGCTGGCGGAGGGTACAGGACCGCTGTTGGAATGCGAGGAATGGGTGGAGGACGACGGAGCGCGGATCCATGTCAGGCCGCGCTTTCGGCGAATAGAGGATGTACGCTTCGTTGTTTGGGCGCAAAGGCATGCGATGGAGTTGTTACAGGAAATCCGCCGCCTCCGAGTCCTCCTGGATCCGTCTGACGCGCTGGTGGAGCGGCTGGCGGAAGCGGTCCACCAGGCGTGGATGGTGGAAAAGCAGCGGCAAGGGTGGGCGGATCATCCGTATCAGGAAGCGTTCCGGTTGGTGCACGAAGAGTTGGTGCCGGAAAGCCCTGTACCACATACACTGGATAATCGCGTGCCTATTTACCAAAAGGCGGTGGGCGGGCGGACCTATAAACAGGAGGCGTGCTGTGCGCTTCCGAAAGAACGCCATCATCCGGACATGGTTCCTTATGATCAGTTATCCGAGGCGGTTAAAGCCTATGACCGTGCTACGGTGCGGGCGGTGTTGACGGCATTGCGGGCATTGGTGGATGATGCATCATTTACCCCGTAACCTGCTGTCCGCTTTGTGGGGCGGTTGGTTGTTTGCTCGGTAAAATTGGCTGGCGGGATCTGTTGCAATGTCCTCAATGCCGGGTAGCGTTGGTTGGCCCTGAACAGAAGAAGGAGTGTGTGATGTCGGTGCAGCAAACCGTTGTGACCTTGCCATTAACCCAAGCCGAGGTGCTTCAGGCATTGCAAACATCGGACGGCGGGATTCGCGCCTGGGAAGATCCCGACGCCTTTCGCCTTTGAGCGGATCGGTATGGCTATCCGCCAAAAGCCCTGTACCGGCTGGATCATGTAGTGTCGATGGACTTCCTCCGCTGCCAGGATGGCTGGATAGGGATCCCTGCTAGGCATTGGGCGGAGGCCGAAGAAGTTCAAGAGTGGGATTCGGTTTGGTATCTGTCCGATCAGATCAAACCCTTTTCGCAGGAAGCGACCGCGACCATTGATGCAGTAATTGGTTATTATCTCGAAGCCGAAGCCGCCTTGTGGCGGATCCGCGATTTATTAGAGGAGGTCGAATAAATGTCAGAGCGTCATGATCTCCAGTCAAGTCGTGCGGTAGGGACCATGATTGAGATGCCCGCGATCTGTGGAAAACATGTGATCTACTACCCTGGTTTGCTTGCCTCATTGGCCGTGCAGGATCGTGTTTTCTGTGTATTTGCCACAACCTGTGAATGTGGCGAAGGCTATTTGATTGCGACACAGGATACCGGGGCGCATGTGCGGATGGTCGGGTCGCTCGTTGCGATTAGTCAAGAGTACGAAGCTGTCCCCTGGCCGGAATATCAACATCAGGATCCGCACGGCGTCTTTTTCTACAAGCGGGCGCCGTCGTTAGAGGCGTTGTTCGCGTATTTTGAGGAGCGGGAGAAAGCAATCGAAGCGTAACGTAGCGAACGCGAAGGGGCCTTGCGGGGAGTCGCGCAGGGCTCCCTTTTTTGTGCGCTAGGCGCCAAAGGTTATTGCGCCTTGCGGTATATTGTGGTACGTTCATGATGGAATCGAAAAGGAGGGTATAGAATGCGGGACGGGATGGTGACCCAGACGGCGGTCTGGCGGGATTACCTCCGCTACGCCTTGAGCACGGTTAGTCGGCAGCTCGGCCTTCCATTGACAACCGTTCGGCTGGTGGGGCGCGTTGGCCATAACTTTGAGGAGTTGCACCCCGACTTTTGGGCGTATTTAGAGCGTCAGGGGGCGCGGCGGATCCAGGGGTTGGACACCATCGATTGGTCTACCCTACCCACTGCTGCTGCGGCGGATTCCCCCCTTGTGGAGTGGATGGGGGTGGATCTGGAGACTCAGAGTTATTTAGGCACGGTCTTGTGGACCGACGAATTTCCCGAGGCCCTGACGGTCGGAGTGCAGGCGGTCTATCATCCCGAGTGGGAATGGGGATTGTGGTGGGTGCGGGAAGTTTATCCCTATGCGCCGGGGTACTTAGTCACCGTGCCGCCGGAGGTATTTGGGTTGATCCGGCCCATAACGAGCCAAAAACCGGCGACGACCTGTATTCAGGAACTGAAGGCGCAGATCCGCCGTTATCGGCGGGATCAGCAGGTCGCGAACGGTTGGGATGGTCTGTTTGCGGAAGGTCAGGCACGGCGGGAACCCCCGTTGTTGATCCTGCCGCCGGATCTTGAACGGGCGTTGCGGGAGGACATTCACGCCTTCTTCCACGGCAAGGACCGTTACGAACGGTTTGGGCTTCCCTACCGGCGGGGGATCATCCTCTACGGTCCACCCGGTAATGGCAAGACCACGACCGCCCAGGCGTTAGCCTTGAGTATTCCTGATGCGTATCGGATGGTGCGTCCGCTTTCCTACAAAACGACGGAGACCGACCTGGTGCAATGGTTTGCTACCGCCAGTGAAATGGCCCCGTCGGTGTTGGTGTTGGAGGATCTGGACACCATCGCGGATGAACAGTCTCACATTGCCCGGAGCTTTCTCTTGAATCTGCTGGACGGGATCCAAACCGTCAGTTCTGGGGTGTATATCATCGCCACCACGAATTACCCCGACCGGATCGACTTCGGGTTTTTCCGCCGCCCGGGGCGGTTTGATCGGCATTTTGAGATTCCGGCTCCCCAGGCGTCCGAACGGGCGCGGTATTTGGCGGCGCGGTTTGGGGCGGATCTCCCCGACACCATCCAACAGGCATTAGTCCGCTATACGGAGGGGTTGTCGATGGCGGCGCTGAACGAACTCGGCATGAGTTATCTCTGGGCAGCCGCCAACGGCGAACCGTGGGATCCCAAGGAAGCGGTCCAGGCCCTCAAGGCGATCTATGCGAAGCACAGTCGGGGGAAGTTGGCGCGGCCTACGGAACTGGGTACGCCCTTGGGTTTTGTCTTCCAGCCTAGCGAGGGGGAGTGACTTGGCGGATCCCCTCCTCTCTTTTTCCTGTAATCCCTGGTATCGCCGGGCGCGGGAAGCCAACCTCCCCTTGCACCGGCAGTATCGTGCGTATGTCGAGACGCAGCGTACCCAGGCGAATGCCCCGTTAGAAACCCAACGTCTGCGCTGTCTTGAGGAGTCCCCCCGGAGCTGGATTTTTAGGGATGATCCGCTTTTCTTCCACGGCCAGTGGTGGCAGCGGTATCGCGCGGTGGGGAGTTGAGGGGTGGTGGGGATGTCCCAGTATGAGGTTGTTGTCCAGGTAAGCAACCCGTATTTTCTACAACAACGGGTGGCGCAGGTGGACTTTTATTGGTTTCGGGTATGGCAACCGGCTGTCCTCTCTGCTCGTCTCCAACTCTCTGTGGTATATCGAGAACCGTCGCGAGAAGCGTTTGGCTCCGTTTTTTGGCGGCGGGGTGTGAATTGGTTCCGGTTTCGGTACGGGGAACGTCCTCTGCCGTTATAGAGAGGGTTCTTGTCAGGAGGCCATCTTGGAACACATCGGGTCTGCTTCAACGGTTGCTTCAAACTCGTCTCCTGGCGTGGCGGATCCACGCACCAGTGGCATAGATATCCTGTTCCAGGAGTTTGCGCGGTTGACGGGGATCGCCACCTATACGCCGTATTTAAGTCGGGGTTTTTCACAGCAGCGGGCGGCTCAAACAAACTTCGCCTGGCTTCGGGTATTGCAGCCTCGCTCTCTTTCTGATCGTCCCAGTTCCCTAGCGATCCGCCAGGTCGCCTTGCGGGAGAACCTGATGCCGGTATATTACCGGGATGTTTCTTGGTTCTACCTCCGCTATGGTGGATTGCCACCTCGTTTATAAGGCGTCTTGCTAGTGGAATTCGAGCGGGATTAGGAGGCATTTTATGAAACGTTCGCGTTCTGGTTCCAAAGCGACTTCAGCCTCGGCTCCCCACAGGGTCGTTCGACCGGCTACTGGTTGTCCCCATGATCGCCAAGTCTGGCGGATTGACGGCAGTCGGACGTGTCTAGATTGCTTCGCGTGGTATACCGATGCCACCGGATGGACGGAGGATCCGCCGCCGTTTCTTGAAGGGGGATCATCCTCAGATGGATCGTCCTGATTGGCAAACCTGGTTTCTCCAGTTCGCCCATCTCGCGGCCCAACGCAGTACCTGCCCGCGCCGCCAGGTGGGCGCGGTCTTGGTGTATGACCGGCGGATCATCGCCACCGGGTATAATGGATCCCTCCCCGGCCAACCCCACTGCACCGAGGCGGGCTGTCTGTTGGATGCCGAGGGCCATTGCCGCCGGACGCTTCACGCGGAGTTAAACGCCCTCCTCCAGGCGAGTCGGTTTGGCTCCCGTGTAGCGGGATCCACGCTTTATGTCACGGACGCGCCCTGCCCTGACTGTGCCCGCGCCGTGGTGCAGGCCGGGGTGGCGGCGGTGGTGGTGGATCGGGCCTATGGCGACGGGGCGGGGATCGCGGTGCTGGAGGCAGCGGGGGTATCGGTCACGCGGACGATTCCCCCAGCTCTCCCCCTCTTGGGGATCGTGGGACCGGCGGGGGCGGGCAAAGATACCGTCGCGCAGTGGTTGCAGCAGCACTACCACTATATGCCGGTGGCCTTGGCGGATCCCCTCCGTCCGTTTATCCGCCAACTCTTCCCGGATCAACCCCGGAACCGCACCCTCTATCAGCAATTGGCGGATTGGGTGCGATCCCATCACGACACCGCGTTTATTGAGGTCGTGGCCCGGCGGATCGCCCACGGAGGTCCGTGGGTGATTACCGATGTCCGCTTTCCTATTGAGGCGGAGTGGATCACCCAACGCGGCGGGACGCTCATTGGGGTGGACGCGCCAGAGCCGGTGCGGATCGCCCGCATCCTCCGGCGGGATGGCCAAGACGGGATTCGGACGTTAGATCATGCCAGCGAGCAGGCCATCCCCCACCTCCTGCGCCGTTGCCGGATCCTCCTTGCGAATGCCGGACCCCTCGAAGCCCTTTACCAACAGTGCGTGGAGCGCCTAGGATCCTGGCTCCGCGTCTACCAAGCGACGACGCCCCACGTGTCTCAGGAGGCTGATCATGCGTCTACGCCATCTCTTGGATGATTACCCGACCCCTGCCTCGGCGATTGACCCTATCTTGCAGCGCATTCCGTGGCAAACCGAGGGGCCGATTTTGGAGCCCTGCGCGGGATCCGGCCAGATCTGCGCCGCCATGAAGCACCGTTGGCCGGATCGCCTGCTTTGGGCGGTAGAGATTAACCCCCGGTATGCCGATCCCCTGCGGGCGGTGGCGGATGCCGTCATTATCGACGACTTCTGCGCGTGGGCGGATCGCATGGCGGGATCCTTCACCCCCGGCTTGATTGTCACCAATCCCCCCTATCAAGGCGCGGAGGAGATTTTGGAAGCCTGTTTCAAGCTGGCGGGATCCACCACCCAGATCGTGATGCTTCTCCGGCTTAGTTTCCTGGAAAGTCGCCAGCGAAAGCCGTTTTGGGACCGCCACCCCCTCACGGCGCTCTACGCCTTAAGCAAGCGGCCCAGTTTCACTGGTGATGGCAAGACCTATGGTCAAGGGTTCGGCTGGTTTGTGTGGGGTCCAGGAGAACGCGGGATATGGGTGGTGTGATCCTGCTGGTGATTGTCTTGGCATCCCTCCTGGGGGTGGGGATGAGCTGGGGGTTTATGCTGTTTTTGTGTTGGTGGGAGGTGCAGGTGCGGGTCGGACAGACCCGTTGGTTCTTCCGCCAAGTGCTTGCGGCTAAACGGTCTGTTCCGATAGTGCAATATGCGGCAAATTCTACGGCATGGAAAGATTGGTTTTTCCAGTTTATGTGGGACCAACCGTTTCCTGAGTGGCATCAATGCTTCCGTTTTGTGGATTGGGAAGTCTGTAGTCGGTTGTGGGTATTGCTGCACAGTGGCTCGTGGACCCACGCCAAGGTTAGGCAGGAGGTGGTGGCGATCCTCCAGGCGCTGATAGACCAGTACGAACTGCCGGATGTCCGCTTTGTCTTTGTCGTTCATCCGCTTTGGGTGGTCTTGGGGCGGGTTTGCCGAATCCCTGCCGTTGCAGCGGTCGTTCCGTGGCGTAAAGTGGCGGATCTGGCGCGTCGAACGTTGAGGGATGAGACCGCACGGGCTGTGTGGTATGGTCCAAACCTTCCTGCCCGTTTCTTTTGGTGGCGGTGGTGGCTTCGGTGCCGTCGGCTGGCGCGGCGATACGCCTGGAGCCAGCTATAACATGGTTATCTCGCTGCTTAGGTGGACGTGCCGGAAAGGGGGTGCGCGTTGGGCCTAGTAGAAAGTATTGCCGGGGGGATTCTTAGCGCGGTGGTCGTCGGACCATTTGTCTATGTGGCGGGGATCGTGCGGGAACTCTGGGAAATCCGCCGTCAAGAGGCCCTGATCCGCCAATTCTTGGAGTGGGCGGCGACCGCGTTCCGGGCAGACTTGCGGGCTGGTCCGCCGGTGTTGCAGGATGCGAAGGATTCCGCCTGGATAAGCTGGTGGCTGTGGTTTCTGGATTTTGTAAGGACGCCAGAGCGTTGGCCGTCCACCCTGCGGGCCGTATCGCGTATGGCGTTGCGGATGGGCGGCTCGTTGACCGATTGGGCGGATTGTGCGCGTATTTGGCTCTTGCTGGATTTGTATGTCTGGACGCCCCAGACCGCTGCCCAAGGGATCATTCCTTGGTTTCGGGCGGCTTTGGAGCAGGAACTAGCCTGGAGAGCCCCGGTTCCGCATCCAATCTGGGTCGTGTTGGGGCGGATCCGCCATCTTCCCGATGTAGCCGCTGTTGTCCCCTGGGAAGCGGTGGCGGCTTTTGCCGAGCAAGGCTTGCGGCTAAATGGCGCGGGGGCTCGGTGGTGGATATACACCGGGACGGACTGGGTGCTGTGGTGGTGGCGGCGTGAGAGTCGCCGGTTGGCCCGGCAATACCCCTGGAGTCGGACGCTGGCGATTTAAAGCCCACTGCTTCCGGCGCAGGCCGGATTTTTTGTTTGGTTCTTGTAGGTTCCGGAAGGTTATGCTACAATGCAGAGAACTTCTTGAGAATGCGTAAAGTCAACCACCCTACGGCTAAAGCCGGGGGCTTTGGCGGATCACCTGCGCCAGAGAGAGAGGGGTCGGAAGGGGTTTGGGAATGAGTCGGGATTTAACCATGGGGTCTCATCTGCGTCTGCCCTGCCTTGTGTGTGGCCGCTTGGCGGTGTTTCCCTATCCGCCGCCGTTATCCCCGGCGATGCTGGTTGAGTGGCAAATCAGCCCGCAAATCACGTCGGCCACCTGGGCGTATTGTTGTTCGGATGCCTGCTGGGCGGCGGTGTGGGAGGATCCGGCTGCCTGGGATTTTTGTACGGCGTGTCAAAACCGGTTTGGGTGGATGGGCGCCCCACCGCCGGATCGGACGCTGTTGGTGGCGGATCCTACCGGGCAGACGTGGTGTACTTTCTGTCTCGGGTTTGATCGGGCGGGGATCCCCCATGCCGTGGCGCAAGCCATCCAGGCGGGGCGGCGAGATGCCTTTCCTTCGGATCCCCGCTGGTTGCGGGTTTAATCTCTTGTTGGGCTGGAGGGATGGCTGAGACGATTTTGAGGCGGCGAAAGAGTCGGGTCTGGATCCTCGGCTGTGAAGGAGAATCATCATGCTCTCGGATCAAGACATCCACCGGATTTGGACGACCGCACGACGGCAGGAGCCCCCCGACGACGACATATGTCCGGTTTGCGCTTGGCGCTGGAAACGGGGGGATCGATGGCCGATTTTCGTCGTACCGGGGTGGATCGCTACCGTGTTCGTTTCGGATCCCCCACCTCGGTGGCGGTTAACAACCCCCGGGTTATGGGAGATGGAATACGCCTTCAGTTCGTTGGCATGTGTCGAGCAGTATTTCAAAGGGTATGCGGAGGATCCCGAATGCACGTTGTGTCGGGTCTGTGGGCGCGTCTGCTTTACGCTGCCGGGCATGCCGCCAGTGGCTGTTCCCGACGCGGCGGGAAACGCCTTTTGCTGGCACTGTTTGGGTCAACATTGGCCGATTCCCCAGGTGCTGGTCAAAGCGGTGGCACGGCGCACAATGACCCACAAAAATTTTCCCCAAGACTGGAGTTGGTTGGGATTATGAGCGGGCACTGGTCACTGCCGCATTCGCTTGCGGCGGATCGCCCACAAGAATTGTGGTTACCGGAATGCCTCTATTGTCTGTCTTGTAAGCGGCCTTGGACCCCGGAGGCGGCGGGATGGATAACCCGCATCTATTATTATCTGCCGCCGTTGTCTTTTCACAACTTGTTAGCAACCTCGTCCGTAAACCTCCCAGTAAAGGTGCCGTTCCACTTTTGCTCGAATCTGTGTCTCGCCCACTTCATGGCGGATCGCGCCTACATGGTGTGTTGCCACTGTGGATCTATTGTGGCGGGATCCTCGGGGCCGTTCGCTAAGCAGAACCTCGGCGTCTTGGACGGTGATCGGCAGTGGTGGTGTTGGCATTGTTTAGGCCAGACGTATCCCATTCCGGAACGGGTACGTCAATGGGTTGCGACCCAGCCTACCGCAGTGGTCGCGCAGGCGGATTGGAGCTGGCTCCGGGTATAGGGCATGAGGGGGTAGTGTCCATGCGGAACGCTTGGTGGGTTTCGGAATTTATCGCGTGGGTGGCGGCACAACGCTATCCAGTTCTTCGTTGTAAGGCATGCCAAAAGGATTACACGGTGTGGGTGGAGAGCGTGCGGGTGCTACCCTATCAGGTCACGCAGGTCGCGGCGCGGACAGTAGGCAGCAATTTGCCTCATTTGGCCTGGTTGTTCTTTTGTTCGGAACGCTGCTATACGGAGGCGCTTCAGCACCATCTTGGGCGGGATTGGGATCTGGCGTGTATGCGGTGTGGCACCGTGATCGATCTCGCTATAAATGGGCAGGATCCCCTCTACTGCGTGGACGCGAAGGGGTATCGGTGGTGTTGGCGGTGCTTAGGCCAACCGTACCCGATTCCTCCAGGAGTGCGCCAGTGGGTCGGCATACAACCGACTGTAGCGGTCGCGCAGGCGGATTGGACCTGGCTTCAGGTGTAAGGAGGTATGCGGATGTTGGAATCGACGATTGCGGCGTGGATCCGCCGCACGGTGCACCCGATTGATGATCCGACAGGGGATGCCTTTTTCTGCGTGAATACGCCTTGTCAGCAACCCGCCACGTTCTCCCTCGCGTGGCTTATACCGGGAACGCAAAAGATCCATGAAATTACGCACCCGTTTTGTTCGGTCGATTGCGCGGTCCACTGGATGATGCGGGTCTTCATAAAGCCGTGGGAGAACGGGACAGTGCCGTTGGAGCAATACTTTCGCTATTGTTCCCGGTGTCACCGCTGGATGTTTTCCTTCTTCCAGGGCGACTCTTCCCGCCCGGTGATGGTCCAGGATACAACGGGGAAGACGTATTGTTGTTTCTGTGTGGGCTATCCTACGGGGATTCCGGAGCGGGCGGCGGCGGTGTTGACCCAGCAGGACTTGGCGGATCCCGCCACCTGGCAGCAGCTCCAGTGGCTTCGCGTGTGAACCAAAGAATGGGGGAACGGGGATGGCGGATTGGATTGCGTGGATCCGGCAGTCGGCAAAACTGGTTTCGGATAATCGCTCCACCTTCTGCCACCAATGTTTGGTCGATCCCTACGGAGCGGGGGTCATACCACCGCAGCGGACTCCGGCCACCTTTTGTCTCGAAGTCCTGCCGGTGGTGCCTGCGTATCCAGCGTTTGCGGTGTTGCCGGTTGAGGCGGTGCCGTTTGATCGCGACGAGTGTGCGGTGGCATGGCTGCGGCGGGTGGAACAGCTCGAAGCCGCAACGGCGTATGGATCAGGGCGCTGGATGTTGTGTGCGCGTTGTCTGCGGT
>Ga0208661_100030_pt1 | contig 32027 bp, 30 predicted proteins | sample ECHtaG_2_FD_187132 | JGI IMG/M metagenome (GOLD analysis project Ga0208661, IMG submission 187132) | Hot spring microbial mat communities from Yellowstone National Park, Wyoming, USA - ECH_C virus_MetaG (SPAdes) (version 2) | ecosystem: Environmental > Aquatic > Thermal springs > Hot (42-90C) >...
GTTTATTACAAGACAGGCGCTCTACCACTGAGCTACCAGGGCGTCATTCTGATTTAGATTGTTTTAATTATTTAAATATTTTGCTTAATAAAAAGCTTCGCTCAAAGAAGAGTAAATAATAAGTAGCCAGCAGTTGCCACCAAAAAGCCAATTTTCTGCCTTACTGTTATTTTTTCATGGTAAGCGATAAGGCCTATAAGCCAAACTATTATTGGCTCTGAAGAAAGAATAGCACTACCAAGCACAACCTTATTGCTAAATGAAATAAAGGCAAATAAGATGTTGCCAAAGCCATCAAATAATCCTGCAAGAATGAGAATAGCAATTATTGAAATTTCGAGCTTTGAAAGGTTTATTTTATAGTAATTTTTTTGTGGTTTTGCTTTGTAGTAGAGATAAGCAAAAAATGCACCAAACACCCTTACAGAAAGAAGGGGCAATATAAAGCTCTTGTAATACAGAAATGCAAGTATTATTATGGCCCAGTATACTGCCCACATCACATTGCCTATAAGCGCAGGAACTAGCCGTTTATCAAGCTTAAACTTCTTGCTAAGCAGGATAAGCGAAATTCCTACGAATATTAGTATTATACCTGCAGCCTTTTCAATACCTATATGCTCCCCAAGCACAAAAATGCCAAAAAGTATTAGAATTATTGGCTGAACTTCAAGCAGTATATAGGAGTTTGATACGCCGCCAGATGGTACAGACTTGTATACAAGTATGTAGCCCAAAAAGAGCACAAGGCCACCAACAAGCCCGATGAAAAGCAAAAAGAGTATATTGCCTAAATAAGGATAGGCCATAGCTAAAAGCAGCATAGGTATAATACCAATTGCAAGCAGTATTAATGATGAAAGCTCTTTACCAAACCTATTTATGTATAACTTTGATACTGCATCTACAAATGACCAGGATAAAACTGCCAATAAGGATGCAATTATTATATAAGCCACAAGGTATATTTTTCACATCCAGATATATATCTTTCTATATTGTGCTGATTTTACTTTCAAACGTTCCACATACGCCAGAACTCTGCCTTAAGCTTCTTTACATAATTAGGGTCATTGCGTATCTCTAGATGCTCTATATTCTTGTGCATGCCCCTATATGTCAGGTTTGCAGATCCTGTTATTGCTTCATTATCACCAACATAAAATTTGGCGTGGATAAATTCTTTTGGAACCTTTAACCTTATGTTCTTTGGCCTCCTAGTAGATAGGCGTAGAATAAACAATACAAAGAAAAGGAAGCCAATAATAAGAATAGGTGTATAGCTCAAGCCTACTAGCCATAGTAGGTAATACAATGAAAATATTATAACTGAAAGCAATAAGGTAAGAGACGGAAAGCCACCTTTTGTAAGTATCTTTTTTGCCTTTTCTTCAGGCGATGATGATATTATGTATATCTTCTTGTTGCGGGCATGCCTCAAGAGGAACCTAGCATAATATTCATCTATATATGGCGATACAATAAACAAGTTCTTGCTTCTTCTGATTAGCTTTTCAACATGCTTGTATTGTTCCTGCTCCATGTTTAAAAATATGATTAAAAGAAATAAAAATATGCAAATGCAAAGGAGATTATAATACACAGCTTATAAACAAAACTAAAATTAAATATTTATACTAGTTTTTCAAAAAGCAAATTATGGAATCACAACAAAAAGTTAATGAAGAAAATGCTGTTGGTATTTTAAAAGGGCTTTTAAGGCGCCCTAAGGAAATCATAGGTTATATTGGCACTGTATGGCTTGTTGCATTTGGAGGCGGTGCGCTTGTGTATGAAGCTAACCCAAATCTAGCTAACGATTATGCACAGGCACTTGCATACTTTACATACGCAGCTATAGGTGCGATTACAGTTCTTATAGGTGGATCAAAATATATCGCATACCTCGAATCTAAAAAAGCGAAAGAATAAGCTCTTTGTATCTATTTATCATCTTCTCTTCGTTAAACTCATTTGCTATTTTTTGTGATGCTTTCTTTGCAGCATCATATATTTTCTTATCCGAGTGCATTTCATTAATCTTATTTGCCAAATCATCTGCGCTACTCGGATCAAAGCTCTGAACATCTATCTTCAATTTTTCAAAGTCTTTGGGATAAGCTTTCTTTGATAATAGCATAGGAAGAGAATGGGAAGCAGCTTCGAGCAATGTTATGCTAAAGCCTTCCCAGAATGAAGGCAGTACAAAAATGTCAGAAAGCCAGTAAGCGCTATTGAGCGTTAAATCATCTAAACCGCCGGTAAACAAAATCCTTTTATCATCTTTTGCAAGCTCAATATAATCACTTAGAGAAGGACCTTCACCAACAAGCAAGAGGAGCATGCTGCTGTCTTGAATTTTCTTGAAAGCCTCTATAAGAGTACTTACATTCTTCTGCCTCTCAAACATGCGCCCAACATACAAAACAATAAACTTATCATCTAAGCTGTATCTCTCCTTGAATCTCTTTATTGCTTTTTCATCTTTCTTTGGCTTTGCTATGCCGTTTGGTATATATGCTACTTTTTGCGTGTATTTTTTAATTCCCTCTTCCTGCTCAGCGTTAAGCGCAACATTTGCATCGAAGAAATTGAAGAACTTTCTTTTCATATCATTAATACTTAAACCAAGCATACCAGTGCCAAGAGTAAAAGGTAGGGAGTTCTTAGATAACATGCTTTTGAAAACATCACCAGAGAGATTTACATGATCTATGTAAATCGACTTGAATTCAAACCGGTGCTTTGCTAGTCTTATTATAGGAAAGTCTGCAAGTGAGTTTGAGATAACAACATCAGGCTTGATCTTGTCAAATATATTTTTTAGCTCATCCCTGCTTATACCTATGTTAATTAGCCTGCCAGCTAGAAAATAGTAGCCCGCTCTCATAACCCAATTCTCAGCTAGCCCTGTTTTCATCTTGCTATGAAGCTTTATTGTGCCTCTTTCTATGATGTGGCAGTTTTTATTGCACTTAAGGTATGGCGACTCATAGCCAAGATAAAAAGTCTCGAAATAATCCGATAGCTTGCTGTGCAGCTGCGCTGCAACTCTAGCTTCGCCACCAAATCTATTCATCTTTGAGCCCATGTCTAAGATCAGGACTCTTTCTTTCATCTAAGACCCTATTACTTTTATTCTATCCTGCCCTGCTCCTTTGTATATATGATAAGGTCTGCAGGCTTCTTAGGCATAGGATTTGCCCTTAGCCCATACAGAGCCTTTATTCCTTTCTGCAGTGCAAGCTCTACAAGCCTTTGTGTTATTATACCGTTTAGAACAACACCATATATGCCGTTTGTCTGCTGTATTGTAGGTATTAGCTCACGTATTGGTATATCCTTGCCGTATATTACTTCGCCAGCACTGTTGTAAAGCCTTGCGTTTAGTGTATTTGAAAGTTCATCTAGAGCTTTTGCAAGTTGCGACAAAACAATTGCCTTAAGCACGGGCTCCTTTGGGTTCTGTGCTGATGATGAACCTGAGCTTTGAAGCTCATGAGTCTCATCCTGCTGGAAATCCATCTGATCTATCAATGCTGGTTCTTCATTGCTAACTTCTTTTAGCATTGGTTCCTCGCTAGACTCGCTTGGTTTCTCAGCAGGCTCCTGAACTTGCTCTTGCTCCTCCTCAGGCAACTGCTCCTTTGCTAAGTTGTTCTTGGCTTGCTGATTTTGCGTAGCCTGCTGCTTCCCTTTGTTAATGCCAAGATACTGGCTTAATGGAATCTTTGTACGCAGCGCCTTTATTATCTCCTTCCTTGTAAGCTCTTCTACCTCTTTGCCATCAGGCGCCTTTGCAATATAATCTACTTCTGCCACTTTTATGATAGACCTTATAATCATGTCTCCTCCTCTATCGCCATCTACAAATAGTGTTACGTCTTTTTCATTGCACAAATTGATTATACTTTTAGGTATGTTGCTTATTGCTCCTCCAAGTGCTATTACGTTTGTTATATCATTCCTAAGTAGGTTAAGCACATCTGCTCTGCCTTCTACTATTATTACCTCATTGCTCTTCGCAACATCAGGCCCTGCTGGAAGATTCTCAGGCCCATAGCTTACAATCTCGCTTGCCTTTACCTCGCTCTGGACAAGCTCAGCAAGCTCCTTGCTGTCTGGCAGCTCAGTCGTTAGAAGCTGCCTTACTAGCTCCTTCGCCCTTTCGAGAAGCTTTCTTCTCTTCTCTGCCCTTGTGTCCTCTACCTTTGTTATCTTGAACTGTGCTTCATAAGGGCCTACTCTGTCTACTGATTCGATCGCTGCAGCAAGTATGCATGTCTCTACCCTATCTAGAGAAGCTGGCAAGTAAATCTTGCCATATGTTTTGCTTCCTGACTGTGATAGATCTATTTCTATTCTTCCAATCTTTCCATTCTTCTGTAATTCTCTAAGGTCTAGATCATCGCCAAGCAAGCCTTCTGTCTGACCAAAAACTGCTCCTATAATGTCTGGCTTATCAACCAGACCTTCTATACTAAATGTCCCTTCAATCATATATTTTACAATATCTAGATATGTTTTTGCCACAAAATCACCTCTTTACATTAAAAAATTTATCCATGGGGCCAATTATCTCTTTTATTGGTCCCATTATACCTTCTATACTGTTGGTCCCAAGAATTTTGAGAAGCCTTATACCTGTATTTTCATCGATTGTTGAATTAGGATATTTTGCCCTTATAAGTGCAATAGCTTGTTCTTTTTTATTTTTTCCAGATCTGTCATTGTCTGTTGCAATGATTATTTTCTTACCATCTATATCAAGGTGGTTATACATAAGCTTATCCATTGTTACTGCGTTTATTGCTTTATTTGATATAAGCCCATTGCTGCTAAGGTACTCGACTATGCTTTTTAATGCTTCGATGTCATGCTTTCCTTCCACTATTACCACTATGTCATCATTCTGCATTCTCTTTATTATCTCTACAATACTTTCGCTTCTCTGTTTGCCATTTGCCAATCCAACCACTGTATAGAATTAGCTGCAGCTATTATGCCTGCTCACCTTTGGCCTTGGCATTACGCTCCGGCACAAATATGGTTAAGCATGAATAAAGCATAAATTCACTGCAACTAATTTATGATTATATATCAAAGCAAAACTTAATATATATTTCCTATAATCAATAGATTGATGAACAGATATGTAAAAGGCGCCAGGGGAGAAAGAGAACTCTTAGCAAAATTTGCTGAGCTTGGCTACTCTGTTATGAGAAGTGCTGGTAGCGGTGTAAACTCAATAAGCCCAGATATTATAGCAATTAAGTCAGGGAAAGGCTTTGCTTTTGAATGCAAGGCTTGGGAAACGAGCGTTGCGATAGAGCCAGAGAAGTACAAAGTTCTCAAAGACTGGGAAAACAATACAGGGCTAAAGACATTTATAGCCTGGCGCATGAACGGCAAAGGCTGGTTTTTCATACCGATAGGCAAGCTAAGACAGACGGAAAAGAGCTATAGGATAAGCAAGAAAGAAGCTTTCGATCATGGAATGAGCATAGAACAAATCCTTTCTCTTTAAAAGAGAATACCACTATTCACAGCATTAGCAAATAATTTAAAAAGCTTGTTTAGCAATATGCTTATGCTTTTCTCAGTGGGGTGATATTTGTGGGAGGTAGGGGGTTTAGTCTCTATGACATCGAGCAGTTTATAAGAGAGGCGGGCGCAGAGAAGGTAACAGAAGATGCCGTTCTTGATCTTGAAAAGGAGCTTGAACGATTAACAGAAAAGATAGCCAACAAAGCACTAAGATATGCGAAGCATGCTGGCAGGAAAAAGCTCATAAAAGGTTCTGATATTTTGCTGCTCAAAAAGGAGTAGCCGCTTCTTCTTTTGCTTCAGGTTTTTATCTTTTATTATTATTGCATCAACATCTATTGCTCTATCTGAATTAAAAGCTATATTAAGATAGTGAAGCATCGAAAAGCTAAGGTATGATGGATTTGTCATTTTGGTGCTACCTATGAAATGATTTAATGGATCCATAGTTAGAATAAGCTTGACCTCCCTACCTGTATCTTCTGCCTTTAAGAGCATATAACCATATGCAACAACCCAATGGTAACTATAGTCTATCATAACATAGTCTCCTTCTTTTAAATGGTAACTATAGTCTATCATAACATAGTCTCCTTCTTTTAATTTCTCAAATACAAAATTCAAATCAGTGTTTTGCTCATACAAATAGGCACCATTACTCTTTATTTTATTAACCAATTCGTTATATTCGTCTATCGTTAAAACCTTACCGTTTCTTTTGTATTCGCCATTTTCGTATATGTATTTGGCTGAAGAATAAATCTCTATATCGTATCTGTCACTCAAAAGCCTTGATAAAAGTTCGCCAAGATAAATAGTATCTTCGCCCTCAATAGAATCAGTTTTTACTCTCCTCACATAATATGACTCTGGATTTTCAAAAAGTTTTTCTACAGCAGAAGCTTTTTTTGGAGCCAAAGTTTTTACAACTGAATCCGTAGAAGTTATGCCACATGAATAACGGTCAGATTGTACTAACCAAACTATTGATTTTTCTCCCGATTCTGCTATTATATAAGAAACATCATTGACTACAACAACATTTGACTTTACACGCCACATGCTAAAGATTGTGCACGTTTTCATATTTAAATCTTAATGTTTTCTTATAAAACACTAAAAGTAGTTAAACTTATATTGTTATGTGCAGTGTATATCTTGCGTAAAGGCCAAGGAGTATTGTGATTGATGCTGCGCCAAGTGATAATATAATTGATTCTGTAACTCTTTTAGCCACACTCTGATCGCTAAGTATCGCTATCATAGAGGAGACTATTGCAAGAACAAGTGTTGTAGATAATATTGAATAGGCTATACCGTATGCCCCGCTTATTCCTAATGCAAACGGCAAGATCGGGAAAAATGCACCAAGCAGATAAGATATACCAGTCCACAGCGCAGATAAATGAGGGTTTCGCTTTACTTTTGCGGCACCAATATCTCTTTCGTATTTAGTTGATAAATAAGCACCACTTGACATTGAGAGAGCACCCGAAATTGCAACAAGTAATCCAGCAACTAGTACCAATATTGGAAAGCGTAAAGCTGCACTAAACCCGACAGTAGCTGCCAAAACCTCAACAAGCCCGTCGTTCATTCCAAAAACAACGTCGCGTATATTGGCAAGAACATGGTTCATAGATAAAAGCATGTTACCCAATATATCTTCTGCGCGTTCACCTCTAACCATCTTTCTAAACAGTTCTTCTTCTTTTGTGCTAAAGCTAAACTGCTTCATAGCAGCGTTGAGCTTCTCGTTTGTAATCATTTTATTATATTCCATCAATTTCATTGTAAAAGCTATGCCAAAGATCTTTCTTGAAAGTAAGATAAAAAGCATGCGCAGAGTGTTGTTTCTTTGACGTACTTTAAAGCCATTAATCTCAAGTATGCTTTTAAGTATAGAAGAGTGTAAAGTCTCTATTTTATAAAGCCTAAGAAGAATACTTTTTACATTTTGGTTTTTCTCATGCTGCGATAGTATATTATATACATGTGCATGGAAATCTTCATCCTGCTGAAGAGCTTGAATATAATCCTCTTTGCTTAACATAGTGACATCCTCCACACGACTAAAGGTCGTGGTTTTTCCCGCCCACGTTTTATAAACTTTCAAACTTTAAGCAATTTAAATTTAACTAAGAAGCACACAAATGGCTTTTAATTTATTTATTTTGTTTCTAGCAAAATTAGGAGCAAACATGAATTTACACACTATATTTAAATCTTAAATGCCAAATTAAAAGCATGGAGGTTTTACCCAAAAAATATGAGCTTAAGATATACCCAGATGCTAAAAGCAAGAAGTTCAGGGGAAATGTAAGTATTTATACACAAATAAATGGATCAGCAAATAAAATAGTGCTCAATGCTAAAGAGCTTGAGATAAGAAGCGCAGAAGTTATTTCAAATGGATCAAGCCAAATTCCAATGATAAGGCTAAATAAAGAAAAGCAGGAGCTTATTCTTGAGCTTAATAAGCCGGTAAAGAAAAATGCAGTTATAAAGATCGAATATATTGGCATACACAATGAAGACCTGTATGGATTTTATCTTTCAAAATATAAAACAGATGAAAAAGAAGAAACGCTTCTTACAACACAGTTTGAATCTAGCGATGCGAGAGCCGCATTTCCGTGCTTTGATAACCCTTCAATGAAGGCTGTATTTGAGCTAACGCTTGTGATAGACAAAGAGCTAGAGGCAATATCAAACATGCCAGTAAAGAGTGAGAAGGTTATTGGAGATAAAAAAGAGGTATCATTTTACCCAACGCCTAAAATGTCAACATACCTGCTCTACATGGGTGTTGGAAAATTTGAATACCTTCAAAGCAATCTTGGCAAACTAAAAATAAGGGTTGCTACAACTCCTGGAAAGCTTAAGTATGCAAAAATACCATTACTATATGCAAAGCAGTTTGTCTCGTTTTATGAAAAGTATTTTGGCATAAAGTACCCACTCCCTAAGCTAGATTTAATAGCAATACCAGATTTTAGCGCTGGAGCAATGGAAAACTGGGGTGCAATAACATTTAGAGAGATAGACCTTCTTATAGATCCAGAGAATACCTCCGCAAGCAGTAGAATAAATGCCGCAATTACCATCGCACATGAACTTGCACACCAATGGTTTGGAGATCTTGTAACTATGAAGTGGTGGGATGACCTTTGGCTTAATGAAAGCTTTGCTACATATATGAGTAGCAAGTGTGTCAATGCTGTTTATCCAGAATGGAAGCTAAATCTTGATTTTCTTATAGATGAAGTAGCAACTGGAATGAGTGCAGACCAGCTTGAATCTACTCACCCAATAAATGTAAAGGTCAAATCACCAGATGAGATAGAGAGTATATTTGACAGAATAAGCTATGAGAAAGGAGGCTCAATCTTAATGATGCTCGAAGATTATGCTGGTCCTGAAACATTCAGAAAAGGCTTGCATAGATATTTAAGAGAACATGCCTATAGCAATGCCACAAAGTTTGATCTATGGAATGCAATACAGAAAGAGGCAAACATAGAAGGTAAAAAGCTAAAGGTAGGCAAGGTTGCAAAGGCTTGGATAGAAAAAGCAGGCTACCCAATAGTAAAGCTTAGAAGAGCAGGGAAGGGTTACTCGATGGTTCAGGAAAGGTTTACATTACTAGGCAAAACAAAGAAGGGCATGTGGCCAATACCAATAACATACTTAGCTTATACAAAAGGAAAGAAAGAGGTTGCAAAGATTCTTTTTGAAACAAAAAATAAGCTGATAAATACAAAAGCAGAATGGCTAAAGCTTAACTTTGGCCAGAAGGGATTTTATAGGGTAAAGTATTATGATGAAATGCTTACCCTTCTTGGCACAGCCTATAAATCAAAGATTATAGATGACGTTGAAGGAATAGGCATAGAAAGCGACTTATATAATTTGCTTATAGCACGCTACATAAAGCTCGATACCTATCTTGACTTCATAAGCAATTATATGCTTAATACTGAGTATCCGCTCAACATGCAGATTGCAAATCATCTCACTGCTCTCAATACATTTACATATGGTATGAGCACAAACCAAAAAGTAAGAGGCGTAGCTCTTGCATATTTCAGAAACGCAATTAAAAAAATAGGAATAAACCCAAAGCGAAATGAAGATGAACCTGCAAAGATATTCAGGGCTAAGGTTATAACAAGCCTTGGCTTTCTTGAAGATGCTGAGATAAAAGATTTTGCAAAGAGAAATTTTGAAAATGCGTTAAGTGACAAGGTAGATCCAAACATAAGAAACCCTATATTCTTTGTTTCTGCATGGAATGGTAATAAAGAAGTGTTTGAAAAAATAAAAGAGGCTTACTTAAAAGAAACGCTTCCAGAAAAGAAAATATATCTTCTTGTATCTCTCGGTATGTTTAGAGACAAGCAGATCTGCCAAAATACACTAGCTTTTACCTTATCAAAGGATGTTAGGCTGCAGGACTCGTTTTATATACCAAATCAGCTTTCTTCGAATCCTTCTGGAAAGGATTTATTGCTGCCTTGGCTTAAGGAGAATTGGCTTTGGCTAAAAAAGAGACTTAGCGCAGGAACACACATGCTGCCAAGGTATGTAGGCGCTCTTTCAACACAAAGAGGCTACGATAAGCTTAAAGAAATAAAAGAATTCTTTACAAGCAAAAAGAACTACACGCCAGCAATAAAGAAAGAGCTTAGGGAAACGCTTGAATACATAGAGATAAATACACTCTTCGCAGAGTGGCTAGGAAATGATTCTTGATATTCTAGCGAGCCTGTGCCCCTTTGCCTTAAGCTCTATCTCATAAAACATGCCAAAAGAGAGCCTGCATACGCTAAACTTTCTATCCTCAAGCCTCTTTGAAAGCTCATTAAGCATTGCTACTGCATCTTCTGGCCTAGCTAAATCTGCAAACAAATGAGCAAATGGGTTCAGTATTAGCGTATTAACCTTCAGCTGTGAAGCTATTGTTTGTATTTCATTTACAGCTTTGTCTATTATCTCAACCTTTTTCTCAACGTCGCTTTTCTCAAAACTTATAAAGAGAAGCAAAGCTTCGCCGCATTCTACAGGCTTAGCCTCTTCAACAAGGCTTGAGCGTCCATGCTCTGTTGGAAATGCCTTGAAGTAGTCAACATGCCAAGCCATGAATCTCATAACACAACACCTTTGGCAAAGAGCCTTGGCTGCTTCTGTCTTATAAGGAAAAATTCATCTCCTCTCTCAAACGGTAAAGGCTTGTCCAGCTTTAACTCAACATTATTGCCTTCTATCTTTTCAACAAAGCAAGAAGTAAATGAGAAATTAATAGCAAGCCCGTAGCTGCTGCCTTCTTTGAGCTCACCCTCTACTATGCCAGATACCTTTAACTTTGCTGAAATTCTATCTTTTGGGGTTATTGCACTGCTTGCAAATATTTCACCCTTCTCTATCTCATCTGCTTCTATTCCTTTTATCGCCAAGCCAACTCTTGTATAAAGTGGTGCGAGCTCAATATCTTTATCCTGGCTTTGTATTGATCTGATAAAAGCCTGCTTGCCACTTGATGCATAAAGAGTATCATGCACAGCCACACTACCTTTGCTAACTATACCAAGCACTACGCTACCAACACCCTTTACAACAAATGCCTTGTCTATATCAACACGCTTTTCTTTGCTATCTATGAGCTCTTGCTTGGGCTTAAAATCAACAATCTTATCTAAAAGCTCTTCCTTGCCATATATCTCATAAGCAGCTATTCCAGCACTCTTTGCAAGGTTGCCTATCTCGTTATCGTTTGTAAATATAACACGTTTCTCTAAAAGGCCAGCGGCAACAAGCACTTCACCAAAATACCTATCTATGCTAGCTGTACTTATAATTATCTGGCTCGACATAAGCATAGATTGAGCAAGCCCATAGGGTTTATCATCTATGCTTGAAGGTGCAAGTGCAACCACCACATTCTCGCCATACAACCTGTTGTAGAAAGTTATACTGTTTTCAGAACCTTTCTTACCTATAAAGCTTGCTAGTTCCTTGTCAAGAGGTACTGCAATTACGAAGTGCATGATATTATTTTGGAACAAACTTATAAAAATTGCAACGAAGTACAAGAAAGTATTTTAAAAATATATTACATATTATGAAATTGATTGCATGGAAGAAGTGATATTAGTAGATGAAAGCGACAATCAAGTAGGCACAATGGAAAAGCTGCAAGCACATATGAATGGTGGTAGGCTGCACAGGGCAATTTCTATATTTGTTTTCAATAAAAAAGGGGAGCTGATGCTGCAAAAGCGAGCTATGACAAAATACCATAGCAAAGGGAAATGGAGCAATACTGTTTGTTCGCATCCTAGGCCAAATGAGAAGCTTGAGGATGCTGCACATAGAAGGATCAAGGAGGAGATGGGCTTTGATTGCCCGCTTAAAGAGGAATTTAGCTTCATATACAAGGCTGATGTTGGCGAAGGGCTTACAGAATATGAATTTGACCATGTCTTCTTTGGCACATATGATGGCGAGCCAAAGATAAACAGAGAAGAAGCTGATGATTGGAAGTGGGCGAGCTTAGAAGAGATAGCCAAGGACATGAAAGAAAACCCAGAAAAGTACACGCCCTGGTTTAGGATAGTGTTCGACAGGATAGTAGAAAGAGCAAATAAGAAAAAATAAATATTATTTTTCATCTTTTGCTATTTTTTTAGCTATTTCAGTAAATTCTTCCCTTATTTCATCGTTCTCCAATACAGGCACTTTTCCTTCATCAGAGAATTTTGAAATAAGATCATTCTTCTTTATTGTTCCAAGAAGCCCACAGCCAAGAGCTTCTGCAACCTCTTTTCCTCCCTTTGCAACACCATCTGACATATTTTCCACTACACCAAGCAATGCTATGTTAAACTTTTTTATCATTGTGCCTGACCTAATAGTGTTCACAGCTGCGATATGCTGTGGCGTTGTTACAAGAACGAAACCTGTAAGATTAAGAAGCTGCATAATAGATAGTGGTGCATCACTTGTACCTGGAGGCAAATCAATAATAAGAAAGTCTAGTTCACCCCATTCTGTATTCCTCAAAAAATCTCCAACCATCTTTGCTATTAATGGGCCTCGCCACACTATAGGTTTTGAGTTATCGTCTGTAAGCATTGCTGTTGAGATTACTTTAACACCATTGTGTTCGAATGGTTTGAGTGGATATTCATATATCCTATGATTAATGCCAAGGAAGAAGGTCACATTAGGACAATCAATATCTGCATCAAGCAAGCCCACCTTAAAGCCCATCGTACTAAGAGTATATGCTAGATTTATTGAGACTGTTGTTTTTCCTACACCACCTTTTGCACTGTATACGCCGATCCTGTGCTTTACCTTTAACATCTTGTCTTCTACATCATGCTTCTCCCTTATCACATTAAAAATAGATGGATGCACCTTTACCTCCTTGTTTTTAACGACATCCTCCGGCTTGTAGCTTTCTATAAAAACACCCCTTTGAACTTTATTTGAATCTTATTAATTCTTTATTTCTATGCCTATATAATAATATTGTTTTTTACAGCGCTTTTAAAATATAATCGCCTTGCAAATTTCCAAAAAGAATAATATAAAAATGTTATTTACGGTATTTAAATCTAAATCTAAAATAATAGTTGGTTATATGGCTATACTTGGAATACACGATGCACATGATGCGGGCGCTGGTATTGTAAGAGATGATGTAGTTTTGGGGGCGGTAAATGAAGAGAGATTTACAAGAAAGAAAAATGATGTTGGCTTTCCTGAAAATTCTATAAGATACCTTATCAATTCACTAAAAGATGAGGAGATAGAAAAAATCGCTATGGCATGGTATGGAGGGAGTGCTTTATTTGCAAGAGTATGGCCTGAGCTTGAGGTTAAAAGAAGAAAGCTCTGGAGAAAAGAGATAGAAAAGCCTTCAAGGCTAAGCATGCACGCTAGGAATGCGGTTTTCAGGCTTGTACAAGACCAAAACCCAAAATGGCTCTGGAAGTGGCTCGGCACTAATATAGGCTCTCATATTATTGCTAAAAGGCTTAAAAGGCTTGGATTAGAAAAGAAGATTGAATTTGTTGAACACCATCTTGCTCATGCTTCTTCTGCATACTATGCTTCTGGCTTCAAAGAAGCTCTTGTGATAACTCTTGATGGGGCTGGCGATGGGCTTAGCGGAACAGTTTCTATAGGAGATAATGGTGAATTAAAAAGAATAAATCAGTTCAAAGCAAGTGCGAGCATAGGCATACTCTATGGTGCTGCCACAATTGCTTTGGATATGAGATATAGCGAGGATGAGGGCAAGCTCATGAGCCTTGCAGCATATTCTTATCCATCAGAAGTTCCGGAGCTTAAGGAGATAGTGTATTATGATGAAAAGAGCAAGCAACTTGTGAGCAGAAGCGGGATAAAATTTGAATACCTGCTTGCAGAATATATGAAAGACCATATATTATGGAAATATAATAGAGAGGCTTTTGCATATGGTGTACAGAAGCATGTCGAAGAGCAGGTGCTGAAGATAGTAAAGCAGTACATCGAAGAAACAGGCATAAGAAATGTTGCTGTTGCTGGGGGCTTTTTCTCAAACATAATAACAAATATGCTGATAAATGAGCTTCCTGAAGTTAAGGACTTTTTTGTCTTTCCACATATGGGCGATGGAGGCTTAGCGCTTGGTGCTGCTTATTATGTAGACTTCAAGGAGCATGGTAAGTTTAACAAAAAACAGATAGACAACCTATATTATGGACCTGAATATACAAACAGCGAGATAGAAGAGGTGCTCAAGAAGTATGCAAAAGAGAAAAAGATAAAATATGAGGAAAGAAAGGATATCGTAAAATACACAGCCGAACGTGTTGCAAAGAAGAATGATATTGTATTGTGGTTCCAGGGAAGAATGGAATACGGCCCAAGAGCTCTAGGAAATAGAAGTGTTGTTGCTTTGGCGAATGATCCGGAAAACAGAAATAAGCTAAACATAATAATTAAGAGAAGACCATATTACCAGCCTTTTGCAAGCACAATCTTAGAAGAAGATGCTGAAGAACTTCTTAGCCCTTATGTAAGGCCAAATAGGTTTATGACTGTAGGCTATAATGTAAAAAAGGAGCATTGGAATGACCTTGTCGCAGCTTCACATATAGATGGTACAACAAGGCCGCAGATACTTGGAAATGAGAACAAGAGGTTCAGAGAACTTATAAAAGAGATAAAGAAAGAAACGGGCATAGGAGCTATTGTAAACACAAGCTTTAACAAGCACGGCGTGCCAATAGTCATGGACCCAGATTACGCTATATGGACTCTTCTCAACACGGGCTCACAATACTTGGCTATAGGAGATTTCTTCGTAGAAAAAGTGAATAAGGGCTAGTGGCTTGTAAATGTGATATTGGTTATGCCAAAGTTAAACTCATTTGATTGTGTTGTTGAGTTTGGTGTCAAAAGTATAAGCATGTTAAGCCCTGGCTGAAGGCTCAAGCTTAGAGAGTAATTCTCTGGATAAGGTGTAAGGCTTATTCTTTTTACCAGATTGTCTGCTGAATTTAAGTATATACCCATGTTTGAACTGCCACCATAGTACATCGCTGTAAAATTCATAACTATATTTGTGCTATTCTCCGGCACATATAATCCTATACCTCTTGCATTGCTGCCCCACCACATGCTTGAGAATGTTGCATTGCAGAAAACAGATGTGCAAAGACTATAGCCAGGAACCCATGAACCTACAGTATACGCTACAATATGCTTGCCAACATTGTTTGTTATGGCGTTGCTTGTAGCAAAGATTATTGTACTATTTGATTGGTAAACTGGATTACCAAACACACTATAGAGATAGCTCGCAAGCTGGAGAAGGTCTGTATAGTTATATGCCTGCCTTATAATACCAATGAAACCAACATTAAGGCTTGCCAGCATAAAGAGGTTAAGCTGCGTATAATTTTCGATTATTGGATAAGGGAAAGCAAGCCTGCCAGTATTACTTAGATAATCTGCTTCTACAGCTATTGGTATCTGCTCAGCAACGCTTAGCTGTGTTTGGTTCATTCTTGTTGCATATCCATTAACAAGCGGCTTCTGAAATGCTGTTTGATAATATAACTCAACTCCCATATATCTCTCTGGAGCTGTGCTAGTGTAGTTTGGCAGTGCAGGCAATATAAGCACTGAGAAATTGCCAGGTATCTGCCTTATATAATAATAAGCTTTTGGAATAATTGCAGGCGTTACCTGTGGCACAAAATATGTCCAGTATTCTATTAATATAAAAATAGCGAATATGCCAAACAAAATTTCTTTGCGGTTGCCGCTAATCTTTTCTGATATGAATTTGAAACCAAATGCTGCAAGAATAGCCAATGCAAGCACAGTAGCAAAGTCAAATCTACCAGGCTCTCTAAATACATTAAGCAATGGTATATGGTGATATAGCAAATATAATCCCGGCAAAAGGCCAGAAGTAGTTTCTGGAAAACCGCTCCACCTTATATATGGACCTAAAGAGAGCCATATAAAGAATATTGCTAAAAATAGCCATAGCCCTATTTTTGCTAGCTCTCTTTTCTTATATGCGAAGTAAATAGAAGCCAGCACAAGGAACAAAATGCTGTAGCCAATATAAGCTACACTTTCAGCTAGATCCACAACTGATTGTTGATAAAAGGTAGTATAACCATTTAAAGAGCCGAATATCGGATTTATATATGGAGGCAAAAAGAATGAAGAGAGTGTATCACTGTATAGAATATTGTAAGGTATTGAGCCTTGCGTGTTAACATATGAGAGCACACCACTCTCAATGCCTTGTATCATTGGTATAAAACCTGGTGAACCAAGCACAAACGATATTAGAATAAAGAGCGCAAAAAGGTATGCGAACTTTCTGCTCAATATATTCTTTCTTTCATTTTTATCAAAAAGAAGGTAGTAGACTAAAATAAAGAATGCAACAAGCGCAAGAAGTATTCCTTGTTCAACATCACCTATAAATACCGAAAAAACAAAAGAAATGGAAGTATAGAAAGCATATTTTATCTTTCTCTCCTTTATCATGAGAAGAAAGAACAGCACAAATAAGGGTATAAATTCAATATTGGTCCACTGCAGATGGCCTAGACTCTGTATTATGTGCTCAGGGCTAAAGGCAAAGATTAGCCCAGCAAGAAATGAACCTGGAATATTTCCCGTAAGGTATTTTGCCAGAATATATGTAAATAGACCCGACAAGATTATGCCGATTATTATTGCTGTGTTCATGGCAAATGGCAGGCTTATGAATTGCAAAGGATATGTCAATATACCTAAGAGCGGAGCCATTGTTTGCGTTACCAGATTAGCTCCAACCGGATAGAAGATTAAATTTGTAAAATAAGGTGTTGTATGTAGATAAAATATTGCGTAGTTCACCCACCAGAGATCCCACATGCCTTGGTAGATATCACCGCCATAACCAAATGTAGAGGTTGTAAAATTTGCAATCAACTGAGGAAACATGATAGCTGCTACCAGCGCATAGGCAAGAAATACTAATATATATTCTCTAAGTTTTCTATTACCAATTGATAGCATTTGAAACCCCCATTCTGCATAAGAATAAAAATTATAAGAATGTTATATATAAATACCTAACTAGCGATGAAGCTATGAAATCCAAAAAACCAAACATCTCAATCATTATATTAGATTCGCTTAGGCTTGATGCTTTCAAAAAGCTAGATTATGAAAAAGACTTATTCAAAGACTTTAAAAGGATAGAAGAATGCATTGCCCCTGCTCCTTGGACACTACCTTCACATGCTTCTTTATTTACAGGTATATATCCTAGCGAGCATGGAGCGCATGAAACCAAAGAGATTAAATCGCTAGACATAGAAAGAATAAAGCTGAGGAAAGAAACCTTTATAAGTGAGCTAGGTAGGCTTGGCTATCATACCTATGCAATCTCAGCAAACCCCTATGTGCACCCAATATACGGCTTTAGCGAATTTAATACCTTTATTGAAGAAACTTACTTTACAGATGTTTTTGGAAGTGTTTTTGAAATACCAAAAAGTGCAAAGGAGGTAGCTGCAAAATATAGGAATATTTATGGAAATAATCCTATAAAGATTGCAAGCTCTCTTATAAAAGAAGACCCAGCACTTGCCGCTGCATTGATAGAAGGCATACTATTCCTAACGCCTATAAACATAGCAAAGAAGTTTAAGGCAAAGTTCATAGAAGGTTGGCCACTTGAGAAAGGTGGCAAAAAAATAGTTGAAAAGGTTAAAGGGCTAAAGCTCAAAGAGCCGTTCTTTTTGTTCATAAACATGATGGAACCGCACGACCCATACATTGGTGTTAAGAAAGATGTAGACTGGTCAACCTCATTCATGAAGAAGAAGCCAGAAAAGAGGGCTGTAGAATTATGGAAGAAACTTTATTACAAGGCATCAGCTAAAGCACTTATATATGCAAACCAAGTGGTAAACAATTTGGCTGAGAGGTTTGGCGATAATCAAATAAGCATAGTTACTTCAGACCATGGACAAGAATTCAATGAGCATGGCTTTATAGGGCATGGAGTAATGCTCCATGATGAAATTGTTAAGGTTCCTTTTCTGCTTAGAACACCAGATTCATTTAATACCGAGAAATATGGCAGTTATATTTCGCTTGTAAATGTAAGGAGTTTTATAGAGGAAGCCTTGTCGGGCAATAAAGATGCTGTAAAGAGACTTTATTCAGGCAGAATATACGCTGAGAGCTTCGGTATACCTGCAAATATGAGTATAATGAAAGGCATAGATAAAGCGAAGATAGAAAGAAATGAAAAATATAGAATAAGGGTATTTCAATAGCTCTATTCCACTATGCCTACGCCACCAAACTTATTTTCTATGTAAAAGCTGAATCTACCCATACTCTTCAACACGCTATATCTTTCGAATGCGATATCTGATTCTAGTTCTAGCTCTAAAATTCCTGCATTCAATGGTTCTATCAATCCCTTTTTGCTTAAAGCACCTGTTGTAGCATCTATTTGCTTAATTATGTTAAGCTTATTGCATTTTACCTCATTTCCTAAAATTTTTATGGTTATTTTAGAGCTTGGCGTAAGCTTAGCTGTGGTAAAGATAAGTGCATTTAGTTTATTTGCTACAATTGGCTCTTCACCTTTCTTGGCAATAACAAGGCCACGTGGGTTCTTTATCTCTTTATCAATCTCAATTGCCACACTAGAACCTTCGCGTGCTTTAGCTACTGCCTTTCCTTTTAAAATAATCTTTTTTGCATTTCTTTCTATATTGCCGGGAAAGAGCATTATTTTACCTTTCTCAATCTTACCGCTTAGTACCTTTGCGCTTATTAGCTTTTTATTATCGTTGTCTATGAATCCCTGCACTACTGCTCTTAACTTATTAAATCTATTTTCATCCTTTTTGCCTACTCCTTTAATCATTTTATAAAGTTCTTCCAAAAGAGGCATACCTTTATACCACTTCATGTTAGCTGGGCGCCTTATTATGTTTTCTCCTTTGTATGCAGAAATAGGCACATATCTAACCTCTCCGTCAAATTTAATATTAGATAAAAATTTACCAATTGATTTTACTATCTTATTGTAAATATTTTCATCATAATTTACAGTATCCATCTTGTTTACTGCAACAATAAGGTTTTCTATGCCAAGCATTTTTGCAACAAAGACGTGCTTTTTTGTCTGTTTTCTTATTCCTTCTCCAGGCTTAGCAGAGACAAGAAGTATAGCTGTTTCTGCAAAGGAAGCGCCGCTCATCATGTTCTTGATAAGTTCTTCGTGTCCAGGAACATCTATAAATTCGAATGCGAGGTCTTTGTATTTCGCTTCGGCCCTTGTAGAATCAATTGTGAGCCCGCCTTCGCGCTCTTCCTCCAAGCTATCCAATATAAATGCGGGTTCAAAAGGCTTACCGAGCTTCTCGCTATATTTCTTAGCCTCTTCTATCCTTGTATTGCTAACAGAATTTGTAAGCATAAGAATGCTGCCAATTAGAGTTGACTTGCCGTGGTCTTTATGGCCTAGCATTGTAACGTTCTCGACAAGCATAGATTCACCTACATGTAGCCAAGTGCCCTAAGCTTTTGCATTACATACTCTTTCTCTTTGTCCTGCTCTCTGCCTGATCTTTCCTCAACAGTAGTTGTTTTAAGCTCCTTTATAATATCATCTACATTCTTTGCATTCGATTTTAGAGGCACAGTGCAATGCGTGCAGCCAAGGCTTCTGTACCTAAACCCATTTCTAGAAAAATATAATGGATTTACAGGTATGTGCTCTTTCTTTATGTAGTTCCATATATCTATCTCATTCCAATCTAGCAGAGGGTGTATCCTGACATGCCCTTCATTCTCTATCTTTGAAGAGTAGTCATCCCAAAGTTCTGCAGGCTGGTCTTTATAGTTCCACTTGAAGTTTTTATCCCTAGGGCTAAAGACCCTTTCCTTTGCCCTAACACCATGCTCGTCCCTTCTTATAGATACAATTAGTGCATCAAACTTATACTGCTTCATCACCTTCTTGAGTGCATCTGTCTTGTTTGCACCACAACAACTAAAGCCTGATATTTCTGGTTTTATCTCGCTCTTTGCTACTATTAAATTAAGTTTCCACTTCCTTGTAAGCTCATCTCTAAACTTATAAGTTTCTGGGAAGTCTATTCCATTATCTATGTGAATAACAGGAAAAGGAACCTTGCCAAGAAATGCCTTCCTTGCAAGTGCTAGCATTGTTGTGGAATCTTTTCCCATACTCCACAGGGCAGCTATATTCTTGAACTTCGAACGTACTTCTCTTAGTATAAATATACTCCTTTCTTCAAGCTCTTTTAGATTTTGTTCTATCATTCTATCACCATTTGTTTATATTGAGCAAACCCTTCAGGTATATGGTAGCGCCTTCTACCTTCTTTCCGTTACCTCTCTTAAAAATCGGTACTTTTGTTACAAGTTTGCCCTTTGCATCAAACAGCTCTGCATAAGATTTGGTTAAATCTTCTGCATTCTTTAGTGATACATAAACTATTCTGTAGTATTTAATACCTGATTTCTTAAGGGCTTTTGCAAATTTCTCCCAGTTTGTTTCGTTTGGCTCTTTTTGGAGCATATCTGCTATCTTAATTATTTCATCATTCTTCATTTTCTCACCTCATATATAACCAAGCGCCTTTAGCTTTCTTGTAAGCTCATCTCCGGGCTTTGCCTTACCCTGCTTTTCTTCTTCTATCCTAGCGACTGTCTCCCTAAGTATATATGTTGCGTAATCAGAGACAGAAGAGAATCCAGTCTTCTCTATTACCTTTTCTATCCTTTCGAAGAGTGGCGTTGGTATAGTTATAGTTGTATACTTCCTCTTAGCGCCTTTTTGCATATCTTTCTTCATATTCTCACATCATATAATTTAATGTTATAACATTAAAATATAAAAAGCTTTCTAATCTGCCTTTGGAAGGATCATAAAAAATAAAATTTAAGGAAAAAGAAATTTATGAACAGAAAAATGAATTAGGTAAGGATTAAATACTTTGTATTGCACAATATTATTGATAAATTTGAAACGGGCAAGCTGATTGTATGAGTAGCAGAGGAATTACCAACAAATATGAGTTGCTCGTTAATGATGTAAGAAAGGTATCGAAAAAGCGCGAGATAGAAAATGATGAGGAGAGGAAGATAAAAGATATGGCAGCGCTAATAGCATCGCTCTCATCAAGCCACTCCTGGAAAACCTACAAATACTTGCATGATGGCGGAGAACTTGACAAGGATGCAATCATTATGGAAGCTAATACAGCATTCTCAGAAGGATGGAAGAACATAACAGAAGCAGACGTGGAAGAGGTAGTAAACTCCAATATAGATGACTACCTTGTCTCGATGTGGCTCTTCTATGCCGTAGAAAAAGATAAAAGAGACTACTTCAAGAACCTTTTGCAAGAGATGAAGAAAGAACTTGCAGACGGTATAGAGCCTATAGAGAAGAAAGAAGAGTGAAAAAGCACATGCCACTTATTGGGCATGTGGCGCAACTTGGATAGCGCGCCTGGCTTCGGACCAGGTGGTTGCGGGTTCAAATCCCGTCATGCCCGCAGTGAAAAATAAGTAATATAATTCTTACCTTCATAAATATAAGAGAGATGAAATGGGGCAATTTCCAATAGGAGTGGGAATAACAGAGCTTAGGGGAATGCTAGAGATTATAAAGGAAAACGGGGGTGCATTAAGCTTAGCCAAGCTTGCAGATGAAAGCGAAGAAGAAATAGACAAGCTACTCCCACTTTTAGATGCTGGTGAGCTCCTTGGATTGTGTGAGGTAAAGGATGGTATAGCGAGACTTACTGAAGAAGGAAAAAAGCTAAAGCTGAACAATATTGCCAGTATGCTATCAAAAAAGCTCAAAGGAATTGAACCTTTCAATAGCGTTATTGATATTTTAAGCAAAAAAAGCCTGAGTACTGCAGAGATAGCAGAAGAGTTGAAAAGCAGAGATATAATACTAAATGCTGATGATACAACTAATGTTGAAATCCTTAGAAATCTTTTGATCAAGTGGGGGGTAAGAACAAAGCTCCTCGCATATAATAAAGACTCCGACTCATGGAGCATAGGCAAAGATTAACTACTCAGTAAGAACCTTGTATATGTGGTCTACTTCTCGCGCAAAGCCCTTGCTGCGCTTATTTCTTGGATATTTTAGCTCTATTCTTTTAATCTCTTTAATATGTGAAGGCCTTTCAGATAATATCACAACCTTGTTTGAGAGTTCTACAGCTTCTTCAACGTTATGTGTAACCATTATGACAAGGCTTACGGGAATATCTGGGCTTCTCAGCATATTTATCACATCAGTCCTTAATGCCTCGGCTGTAAGCTCATCCAAAGAGCTGAAAGGCTCATCCATAAGAAGCACCTTTGGATCAGAGATAATTGCTCTGGCTAATCCAACGCGTTGCTTCATGCCACCGCTTAGCATATTGGGATATGCTTTTTCAAAACCCTCTAAACCCATCTTCTTAAACAAAAGCTTCGCTTTCCTTTCCTTCTCCCCCTCGCTAATATCAAAGAGTGAAAGACCGAGCTTTACATTCTCTATGTTTGTAAGCCATGGGAGTAGTGCGAAATCCTGAAACACAAATGAAATATCTCTGTTTGGTTTCTCTACCTTTATGCCATTATATAAGACCTTTCCATGCAAAGGCTTTATAAGGCCAGCAATAATCCTGAGCAGCGTACTCTTTCCACAACCCGATGGACCTATTATAGATACAAACTCATCCTTCATAGCTGTGAATGTTATATTTTCTATTACATGCACAGGTCCTATTGAATAGCCTATGTTTTCAACATTTAGAAGGTCCAAACAAACACCTACTTGTAAATATCTTCAATTCTATTAAATAACCTTTTCCATACAAGCCTATTTATTACAATTATCATTATTGTAAAGTTTAGAAGTGCAAGAAGCATAAGAACCATGTTGCCATTATCAAGTGATAGATCTAGGAGCTTTCCTATACCGATTGAGACAGATGTTAAGACAGCTCCGTTCCCAATTCCAGATGAAGTAAAGTACTCAGCTACTATGCTTGCATTCCATTCTGCGGCTATGCCAGTAACAGCACCTGTTATTAGCCCAGGGATTATTGCATATATGTATATCTTTTTCCATGCATGCAAGCCCTTTATACCAAATAGTTTCTTTACCTCATATATGCTTTGTGGAATATACGCCTTTTGCGATAATATGCTAAAGATAACATACCATATTCCGCTAAGAAGATAAACAGAGAATGCAACAGCTTCGCTATGAAAAGGCATTTTAACAAACAATGAGACTATTAAAGGTAGCATTATTGTAGCAGGTATTGATGCTATTATTTGGAATAAAAGTACATAAGCGCCTAGTCTCTTTGAGAAAAAGATAAGATAAACACTGAGAGGCACTGAGATTAATAGTATTATGGCAAATGCAAACCACACCCTTGCAAATGATGCAAGAAGCGCTACAAGAATGCTTAGCTCATATGAAAATAAGGTTTTATTTGAAACAATAGCTACTACAAATAAAATTGCAAGAGCTGCATAAACAAGATTTGCATATCCTCTTCTCTTCGGCTTTATACCAACTTCATTGCTCAATGAATAGGTATCACGCTTTTTGCCAAGTGCAAACTTTATAGGCATATTTATTTTTGGAATTTTTAATTTCAACCTTGGCTTCGTGAGATGCACAAAATGAATTCCACGCGTTTTTTGTATATTGCTCATGTTGTGTTTGTCAAAGTACCTTTCTAAAGGGGCGAAGAATAATAGCCTTGTTAATATTACAAATACAATGAAGATCAATATTCCCACAATATATTCGCTAAAATTACCGCTCAGTGCTAGTTGAGTTAATGCAACCCCTATGCCATGCTTTACCATATATGTCTTGCTTGATGTAGAGAAGATCTCGCTTGTAACTAGGTAGAATAGGCCTATAGCCCAAGATAAGGTTGACTGACCCATCACCTTTGGCATGCTTGCTGGTATATATATCTTAGAAAGCTTTTCCTTAAGGCCCATACCATATATAGCAGCGAGCTCCATAAACTCATGTGGCAGCTCTTTTACCGATTCGTAAACCCCAAAAATTATGTTCCACAACATACTAGTTATAATTAAGAATATTACCGCTGCATTTATTCCTATATATCCAGGAATTGCAGCAACTATAATGTATATTACAAAAGGGAAGAATGCAAGGATAGGAAGTGTCTGGAGTATATCAACTATTGGTATTATAACCTTCTCTGCCCTTCTGCTTGTTGCGGCCCATATACCAATGCCAAGCCCAAGAAGGATAGAAAGACCTAGAGCTATAAACATTCTCGCCCATGAAAAAGAGGTATCGACTAAGAGCTGCAGAATATAATTAAACATATAAAAACTTAATACTGAACAATTTATAAAACTTGATATTTCGGCGTTTATGTAACATTTAATACAGCACAATTTTGAGACAATATATTTATTACAGAGCTGTTCACAACATTGATCTGGTGATAAGCAAGGTAGTCGTAGAGGTTGCCAAATCCACCCATTAGGTTTGTACTGCTATAAGTTGCGAAATAACCACCACATATCTTTAACTGCTTACCTACCATACTCTGATTTGGTGTAATAACCCAGCGCACAAGGAGATAATGATTTGGATCAAGATAAAAGAACTGATGCGGCTCACCTATCTGCGTTATATAATCATACCATGGACCGTTGCTCTGTACAAGCAGCATGCCTGTTTGGTTTGCAAGCTCCACCCCGTAGTAATGGAAGTTTATCAATGGCTCATGAATTGTCTGGTTTAGATAATAAGAGGTTGCTGGGTTTGTATACCATTTGAATTCGCCATGGAATATTACATTTACACTTACATACTCTCCTGGGTAGGCAGAACTTTTATTTAGCACAATACTTATATTATCTACATGATTTATTACTGTAAAGTTTTCAAGCATGTTATTTGTTGGATTTATATAGCCAACACCTGTTAGATTAAAGTAATTAAAATTGGAATAACTTATTGTTGTGGTAGAAATTGTTGTAGTCTGGGTTGTAGTATTTGCTACGCTTATTGGCTTAACACTTCCGCCAGGCACATAATAAAGCTTTGCACCAAAAGGCCGTGAAACGCTTAATATTGAAGCATTGTTCATAGGGTAAGGATAGATAGGGTAATATATAAGCTGCCAGTAAGGACAGTACTTAAGAGGATTTGGTGTATAATTAAGGTCAAAATTCTGAACATACTTTGGTATTACTACGAAGCTTCCATTCGGTATCTCCCTGCAGTTTGGAATATTGTCATAAGCAAAAAACCTACTCATATTTTCAAACTTCATATAAATGGGCAGATTAGAGAAGGAAGAAGAGTAATAGATCTTTACATAGCTTGGATAGTGCAAAAGATAATTTGCTATCGCAAGCTGGTCGTATCGCTGGTAAGCTAGAGTATTATATGCAAAAACATTTATCTGGAAAGAGGTATATATCAAGAATACAAGCAGGAGCAAGACAGCAATTAGCATGAATGGCTTAGCTTTTTTGTTGAAATTTATAAGCTCTGCAAGACCTATTCCAAATGTAACCACTATAGGTATACCAAGAACAGCGAGAAAACGCTGAAGTCTGTAGACAATTAAGTAGTAGAAAGGATGAAGCGAGATGTGCATTGGGCCATAGTTTAGCAATAATAAGCCAAACAAGAATATAAAGAATGGCATGTATATGCTAGTATTCCTCAAAAGGAATAGCTCTACAAAGAGTATAATAAATGGAATAAATGTAAGGTAAAACAGTTTCGGAGGGCATTGCGCGCTTATTATACCGGTTGTGCAAGGAAGTGAGTTTTGTATAGGTACAAGGTAATACAAATAAGCCAGCGAGATTCCACCAATTATCAATACGTATAAGAGCTTAGCCCAGGCCCTCTTTATTTTTATTATAGGCAATATAAATATTACAACAAATAGTGCATAGAAGAAAAAGCCAGAGAAAGAATTTACTATATAGTTGAAAGAAAGGTTATGATGCAGCAAGTTAACGAATAGGTTATAGTTAAACATTGTGTTTAGATAAAATCGAGGGTCTATGTTGGTAGATGGTATATATCCCTTAGGGCCAACAGTGCTATAGAAATTGTTGTTCACTGTTAATGTTATCAGTGGATTTCCACAGTTTATATAGTTAAAGAGCATAAGGAGCAAACCAGCAAAAATCATACCATAGATTGTAAACAGAAAGATTTTGTCAAGCTTAACCTTTCTTCTGATAAGCTCTGTTATAACAAAAAGAACGATAGCAAAATCTACAAGCAATGCTTCTGGAGTTATCAGTATACTCCAAACAAAGAAAGCGCCAGACAGGAAGTAATAAAGCCTTGAATTCTTCTCCTTGCCGTAGAGGTAAAAGAGAAACACAAGGCCAACAAAGAACATCGAAGTTATGTCGTCGCTAATAGTCGGAGCAAGCATAGCTGCATTTGGTATAAAAGCTAGAGACAATGCTGCTATTAACCCAGCTGTAGAGCTATGAAGCTTTCTGCCTATCAAAAAAGCTATTATTATTGAGCCTATAAAACAGATTATATCCCAAAGGGAGCTAGTTAGCATACTAACTCCAAACAGAGCGTAAAACAGCGCTATTGGGTAGATTTGAAGAAGCCTTACGCTAAATATATATGTACTTTCATGAAAAATGCCGGCAAGCACAAAATAAGCCTCGCCAAGATAAGCTGTATCATCACCATAAAAAGATGGCCCTCCAAGAAACATAATAGAGTAGACAATCGCGTATATAACGATTATAGCGAGTACAATAACGTCTAATGGAATCTTTTTCTTTTTCTCCTCTGCTAGCACACTCTTTTCTAGTTTTACCTCCTTTTTAACTATTTTATCTAATATCCCCATGCAACAACACTCAGAATATAAGAATAAAAAGCGAAAAACTTAAAATATTCATTCTTTGCGCTTTGCCTCTTTGATTGTGCCCCTTATATAGATTCTTTCTTCTGGATTAGGTAAAATGTATTTTTCTTCTTCAAGCCTTTTTCTAAGCAAAGCATATTTCTCGCTGCGCATTATTTTTGTTAAGTCTATTGTTGTAAACTCTTCCTCTCTGAACCCATACCTTAACAATGTATCTTTTATCTCTTCCTCGTTAATCTTTTTGTACTTTATATTCTCATAAGCACCTATGTATACGGTGCCATAATTAGTAGTTACTTTTATACTCTTACCTGGTTCAATTAAGTTAAACCCCCTTAGGATGCTAAAAATTTCATTCTTTTTCTCATCGAGTTCTTCCTTCGATTTAATATAACTCTTCAATAGTCCGCTTATGTATTCCAAAGCATAACTCTCATCAGCATATAGATCTATTTTTTCCTGCACAATATTGTTGTGCTTCACAGCATCTTTCACCAGCTTATCAGTATCTAAATTTCTTGTATCTATATTTTCCCATATTTCTATTTGTATTATACCCTTTTCATGTTGCAATTCGCTAAGAGCATTTATCGCTTTCTCATCCCCGACTTTCGCTGCTCTTCTAAGCACGCCAAAATAAAGGCTTGTTGGAGTCTTTTCACCAAACTCTGAAAGACTTTTGAAGATATTTTCATTTACCTGTGCTATAGCTTCTCTAAATTTGTTTAAACTCTTAGCATCATTTACCTTAATTTTTGCGGCATTAGTTATAGGCGTATTTGAATATATCAAATTTTCCAAGTATACATCATATCCAGGAAGTGAAACTTTTATTGTCTTTGACTGATCTTCCTTCAAGAAATTCGCTTTCTTAAGATTTGAAAATATATCTTTTTTTATCTTTTGAAGCTCTGCAAGAATTGGCAGGTAATCCATTCTAACAATAGTACTCACTAAATTAAGTGCTTCGTTGCCGTTGTGGATTTTGAAATCATCAAGTGTCTTTTGTATTATTGCCATGAATATATATTATCTATACTTCTTTAAATTTCTTTCTTAGTGTTTTGCTCAAAAAGAAGTTTTTTATTCTTATTTAAGCTAAATAAAGAAATTGTGCGATCGTAGTCTAGCCTGGTAGGACGTAGCCTTGCCAAGGCTATAACCCGGGTTCAAATCCCGGCGGTCGCATATCTTTGCTGGTTTTAAAAGGTAACTACAGAGCAGATAGAAAAGAAGAATATTATATAATGAGGAAAAGGAAAAATATAATATACCAGGATTGACTCTTGGAATAGCAATAATCAGGCTTGTAGAAGAAGGGAAAAATAGCAAGAGTTATCCCAAAGTATGCGTATTTCAAAATTTTACAAGAGTGAAGATTTTATAACAAAGGGCATTTATACATTCCCATCATAACCGATTTCCAAATTAGTAGGGTATTATCTAAACTTCTTAGAGGATTATTTAAATTTTTATTTCAACTTTTATTGCATGAAGAAAGTGAAAATGGCGCGGCAGGCTCTAGGATATGCATTATTTTCAGCTATTTTGCTTTCAACTATAGTACTTTTCTATTTCATCTCACCTGGCATATTTATGGAGTTTGATGATCCGGTATATGCTTACTCCACTGCTAAAATACAGACACTGCAAGTTATAAGCTGGGGTATTGTTGCATATGGCTTTGCGTTCATTACCATGCCTTTTTACATTCTTCTTGGCCATTCTGTATTTGTTACAAAAATTGTTTGTTTATTTTCACTTGCAATTACAATGATAATGCTTTTCCTGATAGGAAAGATGTATGGAAGTGAGCTTGCAGGAATGGTTGCCTCAATTTTATATGCATTCAATCCTCTTACAATGGCCTATGCAATAAGGTATCTGCCAGACCCATTCATAGCAATGTTAGATTCCATAGGCATAGCTTTTGCAGTTTATGGCACAAAAAATAACAAGTACTGGGCATTTTTGTTGAGTGGGCTATTCTTTGGCTCAGGAATGTTCTTTGGAAACCAGGCAGCAATAAGTATAATAGCATTTCTGCCTTTCGTATCTTTCTTATGGTATAGTTTTGAAAGAAAAACATTAAGTAGAAGAAAGATTAAAGTTATGGCAAAAAGAGGCAGCTTACTTAAAGTTTTAAGCTATTCAATTTTAGGCTTGCTAATAATCGGAGTCCCTTATTTTGGCCTGCAACTTATATTCTATCACAATCCATTTTATAGCGCAAACGGTGCAGCTAGTTTTTATGAATCAAACGAGCCAAACTGCTTTCCTACTTACCTTTATTACCTTTATATTTTGCTTTCACTTAAGAGCGGTGACTTCTCTTGTGTATATTCCAAATCTTTGAGCGGCTTAAATCCATATGCAAATCTAAGTATATTACCTATTTTATTCCTTTTAGCTGCTATATTCCTAATTCTAAAGGAAAAACCAAAGAAGAAAAGTATTATAATGCCATTTATCATATTTTTTATTGTATTCTATCTCTACGTTTCATTTGGCTCAGAATCCATAACACATTATCTACCTTTACAGGATATAAACAGAGTGTTGATGCCTTTAGTATTAACAATGGCGATAGGCAGCGCACTCATTTTAGGCAAAATTAAAAATATACAATTGAAAACGATCACAGCAATTGGCATTATAATTATATATCTAGCCTTTTCTTATTCACAATATCATAACATTTACTCAATTTATAATTCACCACCGAATTCAACGGATTGGAATATTACAGAATCTGTTATACGTAATTTTGGCTATCTAAATTTAAGTGGATATATATTAGATGAAGATTATACATATATGGGTAGCGGGATACTTTGTATGAGTTTCAATAGACCTCCAGAATTCTGTAATGTGATAATATACACACAAATGCCTAAAATAAACTGCACACAAGGTAGCATTTTTTTAGTATATTTGGGAAATGAACAGAATATATGCCCAAATTCTACGGGGATCTACTATTATAACACCACATATAAATACAACGTTTATATCGGGAAAAAGAAATAGATATAGCATAATTCAAAAATCTTAGAACATTTAATTCATTTATTAAATGTTAAATTTGCATATCATATAGCTATCTCTAAAAGTCGCTCTACTTTTATTTAAGCCATTCAATCGCAAAGCTTCAGTCAATAAAAAGTTATCGGCTGCTCTTCGTGCTTATACTTTGCTTTTTGTCTAATCTTATATAGACATTTATAAAGCTAGCTTTTAAAATCACTTATGTGATTGTATGAATGATATAGAAAGTGGCATAAGTTATTTTGGTATAGAAGTGCCAAAGCATGTAGTTACTGCAGACGTGATTGCGAATAGAGAAGGGGTACCAAAGGAAAAGATAGAAAAAGGTCTTTTAATAAAAGAGTTTAGATTTCCAGGCGAATCAGACACTATAATAACATTAGCCGCAAATAATCTGCTCAGATTTGCAGAAAATATTGTAAAAAATGATTTGTTATACAAGAAATATAAGGAAAACAGAATAGGAGGTATATATTTTGCTACCGAATCTAGCCCAGAGCAGAGTAGACCTAGTTCTATGGCTGTGCTAGAGCTTGTTGAGCCAATATTATATGAACGCATGGAAAAGGCTAAAGAAGGCTCTAGAGAAAAAGAAATATACAGAATGCTGCTTGAGGACTTTAGGTATAGCGATAGCTTTGAAGTTAAGTTTGCATGCACAGCTGATGCAAAAATTATAAGCTTAGCAAATCAGGCCATTGGATCTTACTCTAAGGGCATTGTTGTTATTGGCTTAGACGTAGCTATCTATGATTCTAATAAAGCGAAGAACGCAGAACCAACACAAGGTGGTGCGAGCAGTCTAGTTTATATGACAAATAATCCACTAATCGCTACAATAGATAAAAGAGCAGTACATTATAATTTGCCTGCATATGATTTCTTCAAGCCAGATGAGCACACGCCAAGGGTCCCTTCAGGTTACGGATCAGAGGTAGATTACGTAGTTACAATTGGCTCGGCGGTAGAGAAGTTCGAAAAAGAATATGGTCTACCATCAGATTACTATATTGTAAGTCACGTGCCATTTCCAAAAGAGGCAATCTATCTTGCTTCGTTCCTTTATACACACTATCTAAGGAAAGAGGGCAAAATAGATAAGCTTGAAAAAGAGATAGGTGAAAAAGAACCATTAGGGGAAGCAAAAAGCGCCATTGAGCTTATAAGAAAGGTTGCTGCTGATTATAGAGATGACAGCAAAAACGTAGATTTGATAAGCTATATCGCCAATGATGAAAGAATAAAGCAATTGTGGCAGTTCCATAAGAAAGTAAGAGAAACAGAAGGCTTCAAAAAATTCATAAAGGATTTGGGTATAGAGTATGCAATAGAATTACCATCGATCGTGGGAAATTCATATAACAATTCTATTGTTGTTGCAACAGCTAGCCTTTTACTAAATGCACCTGAGCTTAAGCCGATAGTATGGGCTTCTTATGGTAGCGGTTCAGGAACTACTGTAACAGTTTTGCAACCAAAAAAGCTTAGTAAAGAGGAGCTTCAATCGCTCATAGATATAAGCTCGCTAAAGCGCAGAACTGAGCTAAGCTTAGATGAATATACAGATTTACATAATAAGCTTATCAGCGATACAGAGTATAAGCGAGGCTTAGAAGCTGTAAGAAGAGGAAGAACATTAGTTGAGAATGATAGGGATACATTAGGCAATAAGTTTGATGATCGTGGCTTTAAATTGCTAGGTATAAGGGAAGACGGCATAGGAAGGTATTCATATAATGGCAAAGAGATGAAACTAATGCCTATCATCCTTTAATCATGTAGGCTAGCAGTCCGCTAGGCTAGACAATAAAGAGCTTTAAAAACTTTAACCTTAAAATAGAATATAGCTGCGATCGTAGTCTAGCCTGGTAGGACTTTGGCCTTCCAAGCCAACGACCCGGGTTCAAATCCCGGCGGTCGCATATGCGG
>Ga0208661_100091_pt1 | contig 19148 bp, 18 predicted proteins | sample ECHtaG_2_FD_187132 | JGI IMG/M metagenome (GOLD analysis project Ga0208661, IMG submission 187132) | Hot spring microbial mat communities from Yellowstone National Park, Wyoming, USA - ECH_C virus_MetaG (SPAdes) (version 2) | ecosystem: Environmental > Aquatic > Thermal springs > Hot (42-90C) >...
CTTAAAATAGAATATAGCTGCGATCGTAGTCTAGCCTGGTAGGACTTTGGCCTTCCAAGCCAACGACCCGGGTTCAAATCCCGGCGGTCGCATATGCGGCTTAGTTACTTCTAAGGAAAGATGATCTAACAATGGCCGGAGATATAATAGAAGAATTTACAGCGAAAGATGGTAGAAAATTTATATTGCGAGTTCCAACTATGAATGATCTAAGTACATATCTTGACTTTATAAATGAATTAGTTAGAGAAGGTGCTGAGATTGAACAAAACGAGGAACAAACTTATGAAAAAGAAGGTGGATATTTAAGAGAGAAGCTAGAAAAGATTGCTTCTGGAGACGAAATTTGTGTATCTGCTTTTTTCAACGATAAACTTATTGGCGATGCTGAAATAGTTAGAAATCCAGGGAGAAGCTCTTCAACAGGAACCCTTGGGATATCTATAATAGAGGGTTATAGAGGCATTGGGCTAGGCACTGAAATGATGAGAATACTTCTTGAAAAGGCAAAAGAAGCAGGGTATAGAATGGTAATATTAGACGTTTATGCAGATAATTTACAGGCGATACATCTTTATGAGAAATTTGGGTTTGTAAAAGCAGGGACTATCCCAAAGTATGCTTACTTTGAAGGCAAAGGATTTGTCGACTCTATTACGATGTACAAATTCTTGCAAGAATGAATTCGATCTAAAATAGATAGTAGAGTTCAGATAAAAATAGCTTATCGAGGAACTATTTTGAAAAGCTCACCCTCTGTCCAGAGATTTGGGCCTGTATCTACTTTATAAGAGGTGATGTTAACGAGAGAACAATTTTCGCCAAGCCAAGAAATTAGCGAAGCATCGCTTTGCTCTGCTGCAAAATTGTTAAATGAATTGATTAGCATTGCTCTGTAATAGCTTGGTGTGCATATTGAACCAACAAAAGAAAAATTTATTCCATTGAAACCAGAGAGGAATTCTAGATACTGTTGATCAAGGTCTTGGAGCATACTTGATAAATATACTCTGTTTGCATGGGCCTCACTTATCGCATTTAGAAGTGTGGAGTATATTGTATTGTAGCTTCTTACTCCAAGATTATAGTAGTAAAGTGCGCGATATGTTGAAAAATTAATAAAAACTGAGTAAAAGATTACTACTATTATAATGAAAGATGCTACTGCTTTACCTTCCTTCTTGACAGAAATATACAGTGCATTTAGTGTATATGCAGCAAGAATTGCGATAGGTGCTGCAACAATGGCAAGGTATCTTGATACAACAGATATAGGAATATAATGGTTCAGCGACTTTGTACCAAAAAAGAAATATAGCAGTGGGATTAAGATTAATAAAGAAAAAGCCTCTATTGAGATTTTTTTCCTCGAAATTCCCAAGATCATGCCAGCAAAAGCTAAAATAGATATTATACCAATAGGAAAAGTGTATGGATCCTGATTTACATTAAAAAGGTAAAGTGGATTTACAGAAATATTAAATGCAATAATATTTTTGAATATGGTTGTTGGTGCAACATTCACGATTCCTGTATATGAATGCAGATTAAAGATAGGGTTCCCCGTAAGAAGATAAAAATAAAGCGCCATTATTAGCAGTGGTATTATCATTCCAACAAATGCGTATGCAAGCATGCGCTTGTATTTTCTGAACTTTTTATGCGCATATAGATAGGCAAGACCTATAAGAAATGATGCAATCATTATTGCACCTGCTGTTTTGACAAGCATTGTTAATGCAATAAAAAATCCAGCAAGAAACATTGCACGTTCTGACTTCAATTCAATTGCATCGTATATGTAATAGCATGCTATTGCTACAGTCAGGCCTGTGAATATATCAGGTAATGCCCTTGTTGTATAGCCGACAACAAAAGGAGCAGTTGCATATAAAAACGATGCGGCACCTCCAAAATAATAGTTGAACATCTTTCTGCCGAGAAAGAATATTACTATTATTGTTGTAAGGTATTCAACAAGGCTTGGCAATACAGCCTGCAAAGGACCGTAGCCAAACAAGAGAAATGATAAGGCAATACTTGCGATTGTAAGCGTTTCGACAGTGAATGGATTGCCATTAGGTCTAAATGCGCCTTGAAGCATTTGGTGCGCTGAAAATATGTAGTAGTTGTCATCGTAGTAGACAAATGGCCCTGAGTAGAAGATATAAGAAAGTACAATCGCGGTAAATAATACTAAACCCAATATTATTATTTCTTTTGTATTAGCCATCGCATTCAAAAAGTAAAATTAAATATATTTATAGCTTTAGCTTGAAAACTTATATTAGGCGGGGTAGCTCAGGTGGTTAGAGCGCTAGACTCATAGGCAAAGCCTTATGAGTGATGAGCCTTTTGGCTGTGATTGCTAAGAAATCTAGAGGTCGCGTGTTCGAATCCCGCCCCCGCCAAATTTTATTTAAAGCCATTTTTAGAGCACAATAATAAAAACAAAAAAACAAAACTGCTCGACTACAAGACAAAGACTTTAAAAAAGAATAGGAGAAATAAAGCAATAAATTTCAATTTTTATTAGCTGCTATAATCTAATGGATAATTAGGAAATGTGGCGTGCCGTAGCCTTCCTTCTGTTTTAGGTGGCATTCGACTAAGCGGCTAATAGCCTTGCACGCTCACAGCATGCGCATCGGAACGTTTCAACCCCACCACTGCGCTCGTCTTGTCATCGCTTAATGCAGTGAAGGAGTGCGTTTCTGCTCCGAATTAGGCCTTAAGCCATGCATGCTCTGCGTGGGAAGAGCTTCCTCCCTTCGAATGAGGGTTAGCCACCCGCACGCCACAAATATAATAGACTTCTTCTGATTTTTATTTTTATCTCATGGCGCTAATCTATTTATCATTCTAGGGAAAGGTATAGCATCTCTTATATGGTCTAGGTTAAGGAGCCACTTTATAACCCTTTCCATACCCATTCCAAAACCAGCATGGGGAACAGAACCATAACGTCTAAGATCAAGCCACCACTGGTAATTTTCTAGATTGAACTTTACACCTTTTATCTGTTCAGTCTCGTGTATCCTTTCCATCAGCTTATCCATCTGCCACTCTCTTTCTGTGCCTCCTATTATTTCACCATGCCCATGGGGTGCCTGCATGTCTGCACCAAGCACAACCCTTGGATCCTTTGGATCTACTCTTGCATAGAATGCCTTAAGCTCCTTAGGCCAAGCATATACAAAGATTGGCTTATCCTCATCTTCTGTTAACATTTTTTCTTCAGGTACGCCAAAATCATCTCCCCACTTTAAGTTGCCACCCTTGCTGTTTATTATCTCTATTGCTTCTTCATATTTTATTCTTTTGAAAGGAGGCTTTATCTTCTTCAGGTCATCAGCATTGACGCCAAGAGCCTTTAGCAAATCTTCGTTCTCAGCAAGCTTATTTGCTATATAGCTCACAAGCCTCTCTTGCAACTTCATGCTCTTATCATTGTTGTAATATGCCATTTCTGGTTCAAGATGCCAATACTCTGCCAAGTGCTTTGTAGTTCTAGACTTCTCAGCCCTGTATGATGGAGCAAAAGAATAAACTTTTTCCAAAACAGGAACCATAGCTTCTGCATATAGCTGAGATGATTCTGTAAGATAAGCTCTCTTGTCAAAATATTTTACCTCAAACAGATCGGCACCTGTTTCGCCACCAGCCATCGTTATGAGAGGAGGTGTTATCTCGTAGAAACCTTTGCTATCAAGAAACTTTCTTGCATATCTGAATATAAGAGAACGAGCCTTCATTATATTAGTCATTCTTTGACTTCTTAGCCAAAGGTGGCGCTTATCCAAAAGAAGCTCTGTGCTCTGGTATTCTGTTATAGGGAAAGGCTCGGCAACATGAACATTCTTAAAGCTGCTTGCCTGCAGTTCAAAGCCTGTTGGTGCTCGTTGATCTTGCTTAACAACACCTTTTACAATAATACTAGACTCTATTGTTGTCTCCTGTGCATCCTTCCATGAATTTGCGTTAACGCTATCTTTTTTAACAGCTATTTGCATTATGCCTGTCCTGTCTCTTATGATTACAAAAATTATGCCACCGCTTTCTCTTTTTCTATAAACCCAGCCCCTAAGTGTAACCTCTTTGCCAACTTTCTTTACAGCATCTTCTACATACAAAAAACCACCATTTATTAGATATCATCAAAGGGTTTTAAAAGGCTTTTCTACAAACACAAAATTTAGGACAAATATTTAAAGATTTAAATAGTAAAATGGATTGTGGTTTAATGTTTGCAATACTTTTACAGGCAGCAGCTAATGTTATAGGCAGCTACACTGTGCCACAGCCATATTCGCTTATAATTGCAATTATAATAATAGCCCTTACCCTCTGGCTCGGATATATATTCATAAAGGATATAATCAAGATAATTTTTGTTCTGATAGCACTTTACTTATTAGCTTCTATAGGCTATAGCTTCTTAACAACAAGCACCCTAAGCTTAAGCGGTATAGCTTCGTTTACAACAAGCATAATAGATTTCTTCAAATATGTGCTAGCCGCACCACATGTTATAAGCAACATAACGCACAATTTAACCAAAACAACCCAAGTCAATGCAATCTCAAGCAATGTGATCAATGCAACAAATACAACAAAATAGTGGTTTTTATGGCAGAGAAGGCTGAGATAGGCATTATTGGGGGCTCAGGAATATATGATGCAAGCTTCTTTAAAAATAGCAAAGAGATAACAATGCATACACCCTATGGTGCGCCAAGCGATAGCATAACAATAGGAGAATATAATGGCAAAAGTATTGCGTTTATTCCAAGGCACGGAAGGGGGCATAAGATTCCGCCACATATGGTTAACTACAAGGCAAATATCTTTGCGCTCAAGGAACTTGGCGTGAAAAAAGTTATAGGTATATCTGCTGTTGGTAGCTTGAATTTGAAGTTAAAGCCAGGCGAGCTTATTGTACCAGACCAGTTCATTGATATGACAAAGAAAAGAGATTACACATTTTACAACGGGCCAAAGGTTGCACATATTTCTATGGTTGACCCTTTCTGCAAGTATATGAACAACATAATAATCAACGAAGCGAAAGGGCTTGACATAAAGATACACAACGGTGGCACTTATCTATGCATAGAAGGACCGAGATTTTCAACAAGGGCTGAAAGCAAGGTTTTCGCAAAAGTATTTAAAGCAGACATAATAGGCATGACCCTTGTCCCTGAAATTAACCTTGCGTGCGAATCTGAGATGTGCTACTCAATGATTGGTATGATAACAGATTACGATGTTTTTGCAGAAATTCCAGTAAGCGCAAATGAAATTAAGGAAAATATGGCTAAAAATATAGAAAACACAAAAAAGCTTCTGCTCAATGTTTTAGAAAAAGTAGACCCAGAAAATGATAAAGAATGCAGCTGTTGCCACTCTCTTGATAATGCTTTTATGTAGCTATTTTGCAAGCTCAATATCTGATTTCTCTACTGTTTTTCTCTTTGCATGCGCTGCAAGCTTTACAGCCTTCTTTGCTATAGAATAAGCATACCTATTTATAAGCCTTGAAAACTCTGCAACTGCAGAGTCACTTACTCTAACTGCGCCGGACTCGCGCAGTATCTTCTTTGCTGTAGATTCTGTTATTGCCATGATACCAGTAAATATTAATATATAAAGGCTTAAAATATTATTTGTGAAGATTAGAAAGCTGAGCTACAGAGACTTCGATGGCTTATTTGAGCTGATAAGTGAGATATACGATGAAAATCCGTCTGCAACATGGTTTGCGCAAAAACCGAGCATAGAAGAGGTTGAGGCGCTTCTTGGCTATAAGCTTGCTAAGATAAAGGATAAAGATGCTGTAGACTATGTGGCTTTGGAAAAAGATATTGTTGTGGGAGAGTGCGAGATAATAAAAGATGAATCAAACAACGGCTGGCTTGGTATAATAGTTAAGAAGGACTTTAGAAGAAAGGGGCTAGGTAGCAAACTTTTGAAAAAATGTATACAAGCAGCAAGAAGGCTTGGTATAGAAAGCATTTTTGCAGAAGTAGCAGCAACAAACAGTGCTATTGAGTTTTTCAAAAAGAAAGGATTCGAGATTAAAAGTTTAGAGGATAAAGAAGGCAGAAGCATAGTTCTTCTTCAGCTTGTCAAGAAGGGATAGAATAATTGGCTATTAGCCTTCCACCAACTTGTGTTATATAGAACTGCTCACTATAATTTGCCTTATTAGAGGTATACAAAACACGCCACACATTTGTGTAATTCTTTCCGAATATTGATACATTAGCAAAGAAAGAAGCACTTGCACTCACATTCGAATAGCCAAAAGTTTTAATATATTTTTGCGCTGCTGGAAAAGAGTAAACACGTGCTATTGCAACAGGATAAGAAGCGATAATATAATTTGAGTTATTTAGAAAGCCATATACTATGCAATCGCTTGTATAATTGTTCTCTACCCTATATACGAAACCGAATTTTGGGTAATCAAATGAATAAGCATAAAAGCTTGGGCACGGGCTTGTTGCATTGTATATTACACTCATTATTATGTGCCAGCTTCCCGGATATTGTGAAGGAGAAACGCTTGTAATGTTTATTACTGCACCAGGATTTGAGTTCTTAATGTCGCTTGTAACAAGAGTTATCGCTTCTGCCTCGCTCACCTGTGTTGTCATACCAAAGTGGACTATAAGGTAGTATAATAATGCAATAATAATTACTATTACAACAACAGCTATTATGCTTTTGGTGAGCAGATCCATAAAAGGTCTCAATAAAACATATGAAATAAATATATAAAAAGCAAACGCTATCTGCCTATATTTATTGACCTTCCAGACTTCTTTCCCTTTATTGCCTCATCTATCGAATACTTTTTCACAATAAGCGCCTTAAGGTAATCTGTTTTGTTGAAGTTGTTCTCTTTTGCAAGCCTCTCAGCCTGCTTAAACTTATTTGAGTATGCATTATATGCTGTGATCGCAGATACCAAAGCATCTCTCTCGTGTAAGTTGGCAACGTTAATGTTTTCTGTCATTTTCTTCTTTCTTTCAACACTTATGTCTGTTTTTGGCAGATAGATTTGCGCACCAAAAACAGCAGCTATTTTCCTTATTGTTTTATCTGAATTTTTCTTGTCAAAGCTTACAATTACAGGTGTGCCTAATTTTCTTATCGTATCGATAAACCATTCCATGCCTGCAAGCTTCCTTGAAGTTAAGCAAACAAGCTTGCCCTGCATATCTAAGCAGGCAAGTGCGGCAGTTTTACCAGGGTCTATGCCAACGATTAAATACATTCATTCACTTACAAAGAGTTTCATTTGTAAAACATACACCATTTGCAGCTGTTTGAGGCAAGGTTAGATACTTGCAATTTACAATGACTGCGGGAGTTGCTGTAATGTTGTAGTATTCTGCAAGAAGAGTTTGCCTGTTTATTAGCGTTGTCGAATTTAATATGCATGAATTAAGCATAGGTATGTTAAGCCCAGAGTACTTTGCTATTGTATACAAGGTTTGGTTATTCATGTAGTTGTTTGAATATAAGGCATTAAGGTTTATAACAAAGTTTGAGAAGTTCTTTTGCTGTGAAGCACAAAGTATATATTTACCGAGTTCCTGGGCATTGAAAACACCGTATCTAGAACCGATGAGATCGGTGTATGCACCAAACAAAATCTTAACACTTACATTTACATTACTCCCAAATTCATTCTCAAGCTTTAGTATTTGCTCCAGGCTATATATAGAGCCAGGTGCATAAGGATCTATAAACCAGAACACCTGTACAGGTGAAGCAATGTTGCATGCGAATTTCCCTGGTACAGCAATAACGCCAGGGTACACTACTTTATATGACAAAATTTTATTTGGTGAGATTGTTTGTATATAGGAACGGGCAAGCGTCAGATTTTTATCATATATTTCAAAAGAAGCATAGAAAGTTGAATTTGAAATAGTGTTCTTAATAGGAACAACAACATACCATTCTCCTGATGAAGGGCTATATGAAGCATTTATCATGCTAACATTAGAATAAAATGGCAGATATATGCCAAGAGAACTGTTCATATTTATGAAGTTGTATGTTGCAAGAACTCTTTCTGTATAGTTTATTATTTCACCTTGTGTGTGCAATGGTTTTATCGAAAGCGAAGCAATCTGATTTGCACAGAAGCTTGAGCATGTTGCGTTTGACACATTGCTGCTCACCAATACCTGCGGCTTAGAATATGAGATGATAGCCATTAACATAACTAATATCGCTACAAGCGCAATAAGTGCTATATGTATATTATCGAGTCCGCCAAACTTGCCTATTGGCCTTATTACAATCTCCGGTTCTTTTTCTTTGCTTTTCATTAAATCACTACGGGCCTGACGGGATTTTCATAAAAATATTTTGAACCCGTGACCATCACCTTAGGACGGTGCCGCTCTGTCCAAGCTGAGCTACAGGCCCTTAGATATAAATTATGCGTTTACTTTTAAATTCGTTTCTAAAACCAAATAAAGAAGAGCTTTTTTATCTTTATATCTTTTCCAAAGGCTTTATGCCAAGAAGATTAAGCATGTTCGCTAGAGCATGCTTAACACCAATTACTATACCAAGCCTAAGCTCTGTAGTATCACTCTTTAGCACAGGCATTGCTTCATAAAACTTGCTGAAAATGGTTGAGAGGTCAAGCAGATAATCTGTTATCACATTTGGCTTAAGCTCCTTGCAGGCTTTTTCAATATATTCCTGCATCTCACCTAGCAATATTACTAAATCAAAATCATAACCTCTAGTCAACTTTGAATAATCCAAACTGTCTGGATCAATCTGCATACTAGCTTTTTCAATTATTCTTGCAGCACGCGCATGCATATACATGCAGTATGGTCCAGAATTAGCCTCGAAGTTAAGAGCTTTTTCCCATGAGAATACTGTTTTCTTCTCAGGCGAGGCCCTAAGAAAGTCAAATTTTATTGCACCAAGAGCAACCTCCTTTGCTATCTTCTCTTTCTCTTCTTCACTCATATCTTTGCTAATCAAGCTCTTTGCCTTTGATGATACCTCAACAAGCAGATCATCAGCTGTATAATTTTTGTCTTTGCCTATCCAGCCACCACTTCTACCATGCAAACTACCCGCCTCGAGCTCAACCTCGCCGTATGATAAGTGCACAAGATTCTTTGACTTCTCTTCATAGCCTGAGATTGCAAGCAATGCTTTAAGCATGAGTTGCTCGTATTGCTGAGCCGAGCCTATCACATTTATTACCATATCAGCATTTCCAAAATCCATCTCTTTTCCTTTAGCAGAGGTTGTATAAAGAACCTTGCCATTAGGCTGTGTCATAAATTCATCAAACAGAAAATCGCCTTTTATTATGCCAAATTTCCACATATGAAATGCAAGGTCCTTTGCCAGATATGTTGCTGTGCCATTGCTCCTTATTAGCACCTTCTCATTTTCTTCCAAGCCTTTAAGTTCTTTGAATATTTTACCAAGCTTTTCTAGATTTGCAACAACGCAGTTTGCATATTTGCCAGTTGAGGGTTTCTCAAGAGCACCACTTTCTTCAGCAAGCTTGAGAGCACGCTCGAGGAGTTTAGCCCTAACCACATCGCTCTCCCAAACCAATATGTCGTGGTAACACCTATAGCTAAAAGCAGTTTCATACTGTGCCACTACACATTTCTCTGCAAATTCCCTTCCTAGTCTTGCCTCGCTTGTTGAATGATCTTCTATCTTTTTAAGCAATTCATTTATCTCTTTAGATATGTCTCTTTCCTTCATAATATTGTTTACCTTTACATACTCTTCACCAAGCCACTGGTCAAACTTCTTATCTGGCTTATCGCCAAGGTTTATATAGCCCCACAAACTTTCTGCAACCTGCAGGCCAAGATCATCGATATAATCTTCCCTCTCAACAGTATACGAGCAAAACTCAAATATGTTTGAAATTGCGTCGCCAATTAGAGCATTCTTCAAATGGCCAACGTGCCAGGGCTTGTTTGGATTTACGCTAGGATATTCTATTATAACCTTCTTCCCATTTCCTATCTCTGACTTGCCGTAGTTAGAAGTGCTTTCAATTATAGTTTTTATTACAAGCTTTGCATAAGCTTTCTCATCGATGAATGCATTTATGTAGCCGTCAAGCTCTTTAAACTCTTTTATAAGTTCTGTCTTTTCTAGATGAGGCATAAGCTTTTGAGCTACAATATGAGGCGAGAGCTTTAGAAGACGGGCAAGCCTAAATGAAATAGAAGAGCTTATGTCGCCAAACTCCTTTTTAGGCCTTGATATACTAGCCCTTATCTCTTCTTCACTTATACTTATGTTGGCGTCGAGCTTATTAATTGCATTTTTTAAAGCTGAGATAAACTCTTTTTTTAGTTTATACGATGGTGAGCTCATTGCAGCACCTTGTCAAACTCGCTCATTATTTTTGGTATTTTATCTATAAGGTCTGAAGCTATTATATGATTTCCTTTTTCCATAGCCAATACCTCGCCTGCTTTTGAATGGAGATATGCGCCTGCAACAGCAGCTTCAAAAAGATCATTTCCCATTGCAGCAAATGCCCCAATAATACCGCTTAGTATATCGCCAGTACCCATTGTAGACAAATTATGTACATTAGACCTGTTAATCTTTATTTTTTCACCATTTGTTATTATTGTGTTGTGCCCTTTTAACAATATGTTAACTCCTTTCTCTTTTGCAACCTTCTTTGCTGTTTCTATCCTATCAAAGATGTTAGAATCTTCATGCCTTAGCTTTAGTCCAGAAAATTGATAGAATTCGCTATCATGTGGTGTTATAAGAAGATTTGTTGTATCTATGCGTTTAGCGCCACCAAGCATACCTGCTATTGCACTTATGGCATCTGCGTCAGCAACTACCCTCTTTCCATTTGAAAGAGCATAACTTACAATCTTTTGGCACGCATCTTGCGCTTGCTTCTCTTTTGTTATGCCCATACCTATTACAATTGCCTGGGCTTTGTCTATGTCTCTCTTGAGCTCATCAGTAAATGAGATATAATCTTCACCTACTGACCTTACTATCTGGTTTTGAGAGAGCTTCCTTACAACATCTAAAATAGCGTTTGGAACATATAATACAGCATAGCCGGCACCAGTTCTTAGCGCAGCTATAGAACTTGCAGAAAGAAGAGCGTGTATAGGAGCACCATGATAAACCTTGCTACCACCAATTATTACAAGCATTCCTCTCTCGCGCTTGCTAGCATATATGCTTATAGGTTTTGAAGCAAGATAAAGGTCGCCTGGCCCTGCAAAGAGCTCTGCATCAATAGGTATGCCTATATCTTTTACAATCACATTTCTCAAGGCATCCATGCCCTCTTTGATTCTGTGGAATGTTATGGTATAATTAGCTCTGACATAAAGCTTGCTCTCCTTGCTAAACCCGCTTGGAACATCTATAGCAACAACCTTTTTTCCAGAATTGTTAATTGCTAGAACAGCCTCTTTGTATATGCCTTTAAGCTCGCCCCTAAATCCAGTACCGAATATTGCGTCAACTATCAGATCGCTCTTCTTAATAATACTATTCAATTCTTCCTTGTCTAAATCAACATAGTGGTGAATTTTTACAAAAGGGCTTTTTGATATAGCATGAAAATTTGATAATGCTGGACCTTGCTTAATCTCCTCTTTACCAACAATAATGATCTCTACATTATAATCTCTACTGAGCATTCTTGCTGCAACAAAGCCATCACCACCATTATTTCCAGTACCACAGAAAAAGAGTATGTTCCCTTTTTTAAAGTTTTCCCTTATAAAATTTGCAACAGCTGAACCTGCATTTTCCATAAGCTGTGCTGTGCTAATGCCGATAGAGGAACAATTTAATTCAATCGCATGCATCTCCTCTGCAGAAATGGGCTTTGCATTTGCAAACACTTTTAGATTTTGCATAATTATTATTCTATGTAAATCAATAAAATCCTTTGCGGTGATTTAATAGCGAAGGTTTACAAACAGAAAAATGGGAAATATATAGTATATTTGCCATATGATGTAGTTACAGGGCTTAACCTAAAAGGAGACGATGAACTTGACTTCTTCAAGTTTGGCGAAAAATCTTTTATCATCGCCAAGAAAGAAGACGTTGCTGCTATGCTGAGCAGGGGTATTTCAAAAAACGATGAAGCAAATAAAAATCTAAGCCAAGATGAAATTAACGTGCTTAAGAAGCTTGATACTCTCAGATACAACGAGAGAAGCAAGGAAAAGGTAGAGAGAATACTTAATGATGCGGAGAAGAAAATTTTATATGGCCTCATCAAGAAGAAGGTTGTCACGCTCTTCTCTAAAGATAACAACGAAGAGCTTTACAGCATATCAAAAAATGTATACGATAAGTTCTTGCTTAGGAAGAAAAAGCAAACAGAAGAGAAAAATGTAAAAGAAGCCGTAAAGGAGGCTGGCATTGACAAGAGAATAGGAAGCGAACTGGAAGAGAAATATGGTATAGAAAATGAATATGTAAAGAGGCTTGAGGAAAAGGGCTATATAGTATTGCAGACAGAAGCAGAAGCTGCAAGCCTTTCAATAGCGCTTGAAGAAAGCATAAAGCAAGGAATAGTTCTTGGCACAAGAGCCTTTAACAAAAAATTCTACATTCTGCTTAGACAATTTTTCGAAAAATATGCGCCACAAATAGTCAAAGCGCTGAGCGGCGGCGGAATGAAAGTAGAGGATATTGCTAGAAGGCTCGGCATTGATGAAGACGCAGCACGCGGAATACTGTACTTGCTAGCAGAAAGCGGAGATGTTAGCGAGAAAAAGAAAGACCTTTTTGTACTAACATAAGTAGATTAGTGCGCTAGCAGGAAGTGGTCGAATATTAATACAATTATTGTAAATAGCACCACAATTATTAACACAAGCTTAGCACCAACCTTTGGCCCTTTCTCTGGTGCATCATAAAAGCTCAGTATTCCAGCCTGTGTCTGTGGAGTGCCTAGTGTTGCCATTGAACCACTAAATTATATTGCTTATTCACCTTTTTATACCTTGCTTAGCCAACAAATATTGGCCTCTTTGAAAGTAGCATCGGCAAAGAATTATCACCTTTTGGCATACCTTCGCATTTGCTGCTTATCTCTTTTATAAGCTCATCCTTACTCATTTGCTTCCTATCCTTTTGCCCCCTTATTCTAACAGCAAGTTTTCCTGATTCAATCTCTTTATCACCAACAACACATATGTATGGAATCCAGCTTTGCTCCGCATTTAAAACTTTTTTATCCAAAGTGTTTGAGGTATCGTCTATATCTACCCTTATTCCATTTGCCTTAAGCTCGTTGGCAATCTCTATGCACTTGCCGACATGCTTATCAGATATTGGGAGAAGCCTTACCTGTATTGGAGAAAGCCAAAGTGGAAGAGATGGAACAATACCTTTCTTCTCATCCATTGCAGCAAACTCAAGAAGCGCGTATATTACTCGTTCTATAGCACCGCTAGGTGAGCAGTGTAGCAGTATAGGGTATTTCTTCTTGCCGTCTTTATCAACATATGTCATACCATATCTTTTGCCATTTTCATGATCTACTTGCACAGTAGAGAGTGCTGTTGCCTTGTCCATTGTATCAATAACATTGAATTCAAACTTAGGGTCAAAGTAGGCATATCTGAAGTTCCACATTTCTATCAATGCTGGTTTTTTAAGCTCATCTCTTACTATGCTCTTTATGAAATCACTATTTTCCTTCCAGAAATCTTCTGTAAACCTTATCGCTGCTTCATACCTATCGCTCCTTATTCCTATACCATCTAGTATTCTTTGGCTAAACCTGAATTGATTTTTGAACTCTTCTTTAGCCTGCTCAAGATCAGCACACATTGTATGCATATCGGGCATTGTAAAAGCCCTTAATCTTTTTAATCCAACAACCTCACCGCTCTTCTCTCTTCTAAAGCTATACCTTGTAAGCTCATAGAACCTGAAAGGAAGCTGCTTGTATGAGATTGTTGCATCATGTATAAGCAAGAACTGGCCGAAGTCTGCTGAGAACCTTAGGAAGAAGTCTTTATCATCTGACCTTACTATATAATGCCTTGCAGGAAACCTGTTAAGATATTCCTTAAGCGCAGGATGGCCATAGTCATACATTATAGGGGTTTCAAGCTCTATCGCACCATATTCTATAACCTTCTTTGTCACATACTGCTCAAGAAGCGATTTTATAAGCCTGCCGTTTGGATAATAGCGCATATTGCCTGCATCTGATCCAGGCTCATAATCGACAAGCTCAAGCTTCCTCATAAGCTTAACATGCGCAGGCAACTGCTGGTAAGCTCTTACCTTGCTCATCTCGTAGCTTGCAAACTTCTTTAGGTTTTCATGCCCTTTGAAATCAAACTTCTCAACAGGCGTTAGATTGCCTTTTTCATCAAGTATAAACCATGTAGATTTTACCTTCTCTTCCTGCTTAAGTGCCTCTGAGACCTCTTCTTTCTTCTCTTCTTTTTCCTCTTTTTCATTTGCTTTGCTTGAAGGAGCACCTTTTTCTTTTTTAGCCAAGCCATATGTTTTAGACTGCTCTGCAAGCGGGTGCCCTTTTATATCTAGAGATAAGCTTTTATTCCAACCAAAAGGTGCAGAGATAAGCTCTATATCGCCAGGCACAGCCTTGCGCATGGAATTGAGCACATCAAGTGCTTTCTCAGGCTCTTCCAAATTGTTGCTCAGATGCGCAAAAGGGTAGATAACAAGCTTCTTCCTCTTTATCTGCTTCATGAACTTTACCGCTTCACCTATCGCCTCTTTTGCTGTTTCTTCTGTATCGCCTTTTTCAATAGAGACAAGCAGAACAAGCGCATCGTCTACACTCTTTTCCTTCTCGCTACTCTTCTCATAAACCTTCGATTCTGGTTCTATTAGCTTAAATTTTATATTGTTCACATCAAGCTGCAAAATTCTCATAAAAACCCCTAGAAAATATTCAAAAGGTATATTTATAAATTTAGTGTATAATCTAAGTTATTGCTTACTAACCTTTCTATGCTTTTGTGGCCTTATTTTTCTAATTGGCTTCATGTAAAAGTAAAGCGTGACAAGCATTATTATTGTAAAGATAAGCGTAGATATTAGCGAAATAAGCTTGTATGAATTTAGCTTCTCTTCCTCTTGCAAAGCTATCTGCTTAGCCTTAAGCGCATAGCTTACAGCCAGATCCGGAGAGGAGTTGTAAAATTTAGTGGCATTGTTCATATATGCATATGCCTCGCTCAAAGAAGGGTAGAAAATAAGGTAGCCGCTCTCATTTACTAGATTTATGTAATTAGCTGTTTCATTAATGATTTGCCTTGCCTGCTCAGGTGTATAGCTTGGCTGCTGAATCATCGCTTGCATTAAAATTGGCAGCAAGAGCAAAAAGTATAGCTTCGTTTTTATCATAGAATAAATAAAGAAAAGAAAGAATAAAAGGTTAGAGGTTTACGTCTAAGTTGAGCTCTTTTTTAAGCTCCCTGTACCTGTTTCTTATTGTTACTTCTGTAACTCCTGCCACATCAGCTACTTCTTTCTGTGTTCTCCTCTCGCCTATAAGAGCACCAGCTATATATACCGCTGCAGCTGAAACCCCTGTTGGGCTTCTTCCACTGACAAGCCCTTTCTTCATTGCCTGCTTAAGCAATGCGATTGCCTTTTCCTGTGCTTCACCACTGAGCTTAAGAGCTGCAACATATCTAGGCACATAGCTTATAGGGTCTGTCAGAGGTATCTTTAGGTTTAGCTCATGTGATATTACCCTATATGCCCTACCTATTTCCTTCTTTGGAACGCCAGAAATTTGGGCTATCTCGTCTAGCGTTCTTGGCATACCCGCACTTCTGCACGTAGCATATAATGCCGCATTAACGACCGTCTCTATCGGCCTACCTCTTATCAAATTGTTCTTTACGCACTGCCTGTATAGAAGTGCAGCGCTCTCTCTTATATTTTCAGGCAAGCCAAGATAGCTTGCTACTCTGTTAAGCTCTGGCAATGCGATAAGGTAGTTTCTTTCGCTTGAGCTAGCAATGCTTGCACGCTTGTGCCACTTCCTCATTCTATATAGCTGAGCCTGCCTTTTTGAAGGTAATCTAGCACCGCGAATGTCCCTGTTATACATATCTATTTCCGTGACAAGCCCCTTATTTGGCTTCATGTATTTTATAGGAGCACCAGTTCTTGACCTTGTATTTCTTTGATCTGCATCAAACGCACGCCACTCAGGACCCGTATCTGTTACATTCTCTTCAATTACAAGGCCACAGTTGTTGCAGACAAGCTCACCTCTCTCAGCATCATATATTATGTCTGTGCTGCCACAGCTTGGGCATCTGCGTGGCTCTGTTGCTGCCCCGCTAGCATGCTGTGCTTCATAATCGAGAGTAGGCTCAGGCTTGCTTTCTATATTGCTCTCACTAGCCTGCTTTTCCTGCGCTTTGCTAGCTTTATTTACACTCTTTGCCCTTACACTTTTACTTTTTGCCTCAGATTTAGCCATTTTTACCACCTAAAAGCACCAATTTTTAAAGAAAAATTTTTAAATCTTGCTAAAATAAGCAATAGAATAAGTATGCAATAAGATATTTAAATCTTTCGGTTGCCAGATGTTGCCCAATAACTAAATGGCAAATCTTAGACTAAAGGTTATATGACCTATTGGTAGACCGCAGCAGACTATATAGAGTTTAGATTTATATTTTTAAGTGCTTAAATGTTTTAAAAGCTTAAAACAAGATAGATAATTTAGTTGCTGGTGTTTCTGATGTATGATCCAAGTATAGAGGAAAAGCTTGTTGCTGAGTGGGAAAAAGAGGGTTTATACAAGTTTGATATGAACTCTAGCAAACCCATTTATACTATCGATACGCCGCCGCCATTTACAAGCGGCGTTCTTCACATGGGTCATGCGCTAAGCTACTCCTTCATTGATTTTATAGCTAGATACAAGCGTATGAAAGGCTATAATGTATACTACCCACAAGGCTGGGATACAATGGGCTTTCCAACTGAGAGAGCGGTAGAGAAGAAATATGGCAAGAATCTTACACCAGAGGAATTTATTAAGAAATGCGAAGAAATATCTATAGAAAATCTTAATGCGATGAGAAATCAGATGCTTAGACTGGGCTTCTCATTCGATAAGTCACATGAATATATAACGCTATCAAGCGAATATAAGAAGAAAGTGCAGCTCTCAATCTTACTTATGTATGAAAAAGGTCTTGTTTACAAAGGAACACATGCTGTTTACTGGTGCCCATATTGCCACACTGCGATAGCAAGAGAAGAAACCGAGGATAGAGAAGAAAAAGGTAAGCTCAACTATATAAACTTCCTTCTTTCAGGTGGAGGGGAGAAAATAACAATAGCCACAACAAGACCAGAGCTTATGCATGCATGCGTTGCCGTTGTGGTAAATCCGAATGATGAGAAGAATAAAAAATATATAGGCAAAAAGGCGATTGTGCCGATATTCAATAGAGAAGTTGATATAATAGCTGACGAAGATGTCGATATAGAATTTGGAACAGGAGCAGAGATGGTTTGCACATTTGGAGATAAAGAAGACCTTATAATGTTCCATAGGCACAATCTAAAAGAGATAAAGGCCATAGATGAAGATGGCAGGCTTATAAACGCTGGCAAATATACAGGGCTTAACGTTGAAGAAGCTAGAAGCGCGATAATTAGTGATCTTAAGGCGATGGGCCTGCTTGTAAAGCAAGAAGAGATATTGCATACGGTGAAAATCCACGATAGATGCGAAAACCACGTTGAGCTTATCTCAAGCGAACAGTGGTTTATGAAGACAAAAGAGTTTGCAGAAAAGATAAAGGAGCAGGCAGAGAAGATAGAATGGATACCAGAATTTACTAAACGCTATCTGCTTGACTGGGCAGAGTATATAGACTGGGATTGGGTTATAAGCAGGCAGAGAAAATTTGATACCCCACTACCTTTCTGGATATGCAAGAAATGTGGTTATATTGTGCCTGCTGGTAAGAACAAGCTGCCTGTTGATCCAAGAAAGGATAAGCCACCTCTTGAGAAATGCCCAAAATGCGGGGGTGAACTTATTGGTGAGAGCTCAACATGTGATGTATGGGTAGATTCTTCCATAACACCCTTAGCAATTGCGGGCTGGCCCGATACTGATGACTTTTTCAAAAAAGCTTTCCCAGCAGAGATAAGAATACAAGGCACTGAAATTATAAGATCTTGGGCTTTTTACACAATATATAGGGTATGGGCGCTTACAGGCAATATTCCTTTCAAAAAGATACTTGTTCACGGACTTGTTTTAGGACCAGATAATAGAAAGATGAGCAAAAGCTTTGGAAACGTTGTATCACCTGATGATGCTATAAAAGAGTATTCTGCCGACTCGCTTAGGATGTGGAGTGCTCTGAGCGGTGCAATAGGAAGGGACAGGCCTCTTATAATGAAAGATCTAAAGTATGCACATAGCTTCATAAACAAGCTCTTTAACTCATATGAATTTGTTGAAAAAGCTCTGGCAGGCTATAAAGAGGCTAAAGGAGCAGGCAGCTACAGTGATATTGACCTATGGCTCTTGAGCAGGCTTAACACTATTATCAAAGATGTTGAAAAAGCTTATGAAAATTTTGACTTTATGAGCGCAGCAAACATGCTTATTGATTTTTACTGGCATGAATTCTGCGACTTCTACATAGAGGATGTAAAATATGTTGTATATGGCAATGATGAGCATAGAAAGATTGCTGTTCAGCATGTCCTTTACCAGACAATAGACTCTGTGCTCAAAATGCTTGCTCCAATAATACCCTTTGCTGCCGATTACATTTACAGGAAGCTTAAGAAGAGAAGCGTTCACCTAGAGAGCTTCCCTGTAGCAGATGAAAAGGCAATAAACAAGGAGATAGAGGAAAATGGAGTGTATATTAACAATGTCATAAGCATGATTAGAAGGGAGAAGACTAAGAATAAGCTAGCACTTAACTACCCATTAACCTCAATAGTTATAAATCTTCCTGAGAAATATTATAAGCTAATAGAAAAGAATATAAAAGAGATAAGCTCAATTTGTAAGGTAGGTAGCATAAGCTTAAGCAATGCTCAAGAGCTCTCTATAGAGATTAAATATTAGTAAC
>Ga0208661_100096_pt1 | contig 18709 bp, 29 predicted proteins | sample ECHtaG_2_FD_187132 | JGI IMG/M metagenome (GOLD analysis project Ga0208661, IMG submission 187132) | Hot spring microbial mat communities from Yellowstone National Park, Wyoming, USA - ECH_C virus_MetaG (SPAdes) (version 2) | ecosystem: Environmental > Aquatic > Thermal springs > Hot (42-90C) >...
CCCTTACACAAACCTTTTATACTAAAAAAATAGATATATATATATGAACCTCTGGCTGCAAGAGCTGGGGTCGTACCCTCGGGACTGGGGGAACTCACGCCTGCAGAGAGTGGCCCTCCGTAACCCCTCTTCCACACGGGGCATTACAGAACGGTTCCGTTCGATGGAACCTCCGCTGTGGGTGAAGGGGGATCGAGGCCGCTCCGAGAAGCAGGAAATCCTCACCGCGAGGTGGGGATGCCCCATCCATAAGGGTGGGGTAGTTCACCCTCTCAGGTTTATAATTGGTATGCCTCCAATGAAAAAGAAAAAGAGGGAATTGGTATGCCTCCAATGAAAAAGAAAAAGAGGGAGAAACAACAAAATAATGGCACGGGTTCATATGATATAGAAGAAGTGAAAGAAGGAGAGGAAGGAGAATACTTTGAGGGAGAGGACATAGAGTTGGAGTTTGACGACGAAGAGCTGGAAGAAGAGTTCGAAGAGGAATGGTAACCTGCCCCTACTATAAACAAGGTTTATGCTTTTCCCCCTTGCTGTTAGCCACGGAAGGTAAGCCAGTAGACTGGCCAGTTTCTAAAGAAAGGTGTCTGGGAAAATATATTGCTTGCAACTTTTATGATAAAGCGAATGAAAAGCAGTCTCAGACTTCCCCGATCGCCACGACAACTACAGCTACTGAGGCAACAACAACAGCCACAACTACATCCCATACCGACGCCTGGTACGGTGTTAACTTCCTTGTAAAGAAACCAGAAAGTAACTGCGAGAAGTTCAGGGTGAAAGAAGAGTCGCAAGGCGAGGTTAAATATTACGTCGCTACATGTATAGTGTTAAGGCGTTTGTTAACCACAAGTGAGGTCGAAAACTGCGTTAAGTATTTCTCTACTTGTCCCTTCAATCTTTTTCAGAAAACTAACGACAAAACAGATAGCAAGCCTCCTGGGCGGGGAGGAAGTCAGTGAGTAAAATTTTTAAACGTAAGCAACTACTTCCCTTGAGATGTCTTCCTCTGGCCAACTCTTAGGGCACAAGGATCCAACGACCCTACCAGTGGAGGAGGCCAGATGCCAACACAGGGAGAGGGTGACGACAGAGCAAGGTGTCGTTTGTTCCGAATGCGGTCTCCTTCTCGATGAGGAAGAGCTAATTGTAAACTACGTCCCCAAAGCTTTACTTAAACTAAATTTCGAGACTCCTCTGCAAAAGGACAGTTATACCCTCCATGATTTAGGGATCGGTACAAGGAAACTGGAAGCACAAGGAAACCCCAGGTTCGCAAGACTTAATAAGGTATATTTAATGACAAGAGTGAAAGACAGGAGAGCGTTGATAACCTGGCTTAACGGGCTTTTTACCTTCCTCTCCTCAGAGAACGTTCCGCGTGCTATAAAGGAGACATGTGCTATCATATTAAGGAAAATACTGAAGAAGTTTAAATACAGGCTCCCCATAAAGCTGATGGCCCATGAGAGGTATGCGTTATATATTGTCATCCTCGAATATGTATATAAATTACATAAAACCGTTTTCGATACAGTTCAGTTAAGGGCTAAATATAAAGTCAGCAAGTCTGTGTATTGGAAGGCGAAGAAGTGCGTTTTCGAAAGCGGAGTCCTTCCTGTACAGAACTTCAAACGCGATGAGGATGGGATCCTTGCATATATAGGGCAGAAGTTTAATCTCTCTATAGAGGTAATCCAAACAGCTAAGACAATTTTAGAGGAGGTGAGAGACAAAATTCTGATAAAACCTATGAGCTTTTATTATTCATTAATTTACATTTCCTCTATCTTAAACAATATATCGCTATACCAAAGGGCAATAGCCAAACACGCAGGGGTCAATGAGATCACTATCAGAAAACACGCTCATCAGATTTTAAGGGCGTTGGGGGTTCAGGAGGTGGTATATTATTGTGATGGGTGTAAAGTGATCCTCTTTAAGCACGACCTTCATAACACTAGAGGCATCCCGAGGCCAGGTTATTTTAAGGGGAAGTGCGGTTGTCCTCCCTCCTCAAGGGTGAGGGTGAAGATAGGGAACATGGAGTTCTAATCTACAAAACAAACGACAAGTTCCTTCGGGTGAGTAAAATTTTTAAACGTAAGCAACTACTTCCCTTGAGATGTCTTCCTCTGGCCAACTCTCAGGAGATCCAGCTTCAACACCGACTAGAGGGTCAGGTCTCAGGGTTTTGATCCCTTCATCAAGTTACAGCATCACATTGAAAAGACAAATCCCGCTAAAAGAGTTGGCTGAAAAGTTGAAGGGCGTAATACCGAATTCAAGCAGTATTATAGATGAAGCCTTTACTTCGAGATTTTTTGAGGACGAACAGGTGGAAGAGGTGGCTATAAACAGGAACGAACCGATCGTTATGGGGGAGAACCTGGTTATATTTGTTTCATATAATGAGGTAAATAAAAAGAGGAAAAGCGTTGTAACACTTACTGGCACTTCCACCTTTATAGACCCTCACCTTTTCCTACGCTGTGCAAACGAGATGAAGAGGAGGCTGGACGGGGAGAGCGAGGTGGTGAACTTCGGGTTCCCCGTCGAAGCAGCCTGGCTATCCCTGCCCACGTTAGAAAACTACAAGACTACGTCTGTAACGTTTACAGACAAAGACGAAACGTATTCCATCTCGTTTTTCAGGACGTGCGGAAACAAAGGGATAGTAATATACGCTAAACAAGGGACAGCATTGAACTTAGACCAGGAATATAATAACGCGTTAATTTCTTTACACTTTCTGGGGGTTGAGGGGGCGGAAGTCCCCCCCATAAGGGCACATTCCGAACCCAAGGGCTGTGCCTAATAGAAAGGTTTTTAACTTTTAAATCGAAGTACTTCATATGTCAGCTCCTCCTTCAGATAATCGGAACAAGACGATAATAATAGTCGTAGTAGCAATAGTCCTAGTATTACTAATACTCCTAATCATGAGGAGTAGAGCTTCAACAGTAGGTGGAGTGTATCCTTCTGCACATGCATCTCTAACACCTACATCTCCTGGAATAATCCAGAGTGTGAGTTTACTTGTCGGCAGTCAAACTTCCAACTATTGTTGGGCACAAGTGACATTAAACGTTTCCCAACCAGCCACTTTAATAGGTGTGTCCGTAACTGGTTCTAACGGCACCACTCTCAGCTACAGTGGCCCTGTTTCCCTTAACCAAGGCAATAACACAATTTGTCTCAACTCATCTTTTGTCCCAGGTTGTGTAGGTCAAATAGGTACCATTACGTCAATAAGTTTCCAATTCAATGGGATGCCTACAGTAACAATAAACAACCCGACGCAAGCGACAGGTACAGTGCCTATATGTCCTCCCAGCAATACCTTATCGCCAAGCTCCTAATATCCAAGCTAACGATTAGTGGAGTGCGATGCAAAAGATATGTGAGCAGTTAAATAATTGTGTAGGTTTTTCTAACGTTAAAAGGAGGATATACGTTACAAGAATCACAGGGAACGAGCCCAACAACGTAGAAGTAATAAGAGTAGGAGGGCCGTTTAGGCATTACCTACCAGCAGCGATCCCCATAGGTGGTGAATCGCAGAACGTCCTGGACATGGGCACTCTCACCTGGTATGCACAGGATTCGCAGGGGAATTGGTACGGTATAACTGACGGTCACGTGTTGGACGGTTTCTCCACAGTATACTTCCCTCCTCCGCTAGTGTTCTATAACAAGCAATATTTAGGGTTGAATGTCCCACTAATAAAGCCTGTCCCTATAGGTATGGTAACGCAATATGTGCAATACCCCTATGTCGACCTCGGTGTGTTTAAGTTAAATGTAAAGCCCCACTTAGTAAGTTATGGGGGGGTCGTGCCTATAAACATCTCCCAGGTATTCGAGGGGGAGCAGGTCTTAAAGATAGGTGCACGCACTGGAGCTACATTAGGCATAGTCCTCGACCAAAGTGCTACGGTCACAATTGCTGGAGACCAAGGCACTATCCAGTTTACTGGCCCCCTCTTTCAAATGTATTCCCAGCCAGGTGACAGTGGCGGGCCGATCTTCCAATTCAGTGGTGCTTTGGTGTCGAGTATAGTAGCAGGAACTGGGAGTTATGCAATAGGGAACTCCATTGCAAATATAGTAGCCCAATTAAAGGCATGGGGATTACAACTCAAATTCATGAGAAACTTGGAATACTTAACTGTACCTATATCCGCAATTTGGGTAGGGTCGTTAGGAGTAGCTTTGGGACTGGCCTAACTTCCTCTCCCCCCTAAAAATTTAAATGTATTTATACATAAAGATAATGTAGGTGTCGGAAAGCTGAATCTGTATTTAATAATGTCAGCAATAATGTTTGTAATCTTCCTTATACTCTTAATATTCAAGCTGAAAATGATTGCATACCTGGCCAGTCCTTACCCAAGTGGTTCTCCTTCGGCATCTCCTATTCCGACGACTCCCCCTACTAACCTCAATCCAACAGTAACACTCACTTTTCTTTCTGGGGGTTGAGGGGGCGGGGTAGTTTACAACGTGGTGGTGAAACATTTTTAAGTTTTAACTACAACTAACGTTTATGAGTTTAGCCTCTATTTGTCAACAGTTTGCATTGGGCATGTGTCAAACCATCTTTAGCGGAAACACTATACAGTTCCTCCTTTTCATTCTCATTATTTTAGTTACCCTTATTTTAATAATAGAATTACTGAGATGATGGTAATGAGTTCCGTCGTGTTAGCCCCCTCTTTATCGCCAACCTGCCAACCATTAACCTTTAATATAGGTTTCAGTGCTTTACCAGGCAGTAATACCCAAACAATTACGCTCCCTTATACAGGTGAATATACCGTATTATCAAGTGTAACAAACGGGAGCCCTCCTTCTAACGTAGTACTCCTCCTCAACGGTCAATCCCTCACTACTATCTCTCCTGCTGGAGGACAATATACTTTTAACGCTTCCCAAGGAGATCAACTCACAATAACGGTGACGTGGGGGTGGTTCTATTTAGGAGGGACTACAGTAGTATCTGTTTGCCTCGTCCAACCTTTCTCTCCTTCTCCACCTCCTCTTGTAAAGCGATTATTCTCTGGTACAATCCTTTACCTCATCATTATATTAGCCATAATAGGCGTAATAGCTGCGGTAATGGTTTTAAGGAAAAAGGGTCAAGGGAGCTGACCTCCTCCTAGAAGGAGGTGAAAAAAATGCAAAGCGTAATAATTGAAGAAATAGAGGAGACCAGATGGGTGAAATGTGGAAAATGCAACACTGTGTTTCTAAAAATCCATAATGGAAAGATTTTTGTAGAAAACTGGTTCTGCTCTCATTATAGAGTCGAAGAATTCAACAAATGGAGCGTAATTACCCTGAACCGTTTGTACAATATGCTCACAAGGGAAAGTGCCTATAAAGAGGAAAACGAAACAGAGTGCTATTTCCTCCTTCCATATAACAAAACAGATGCTGAATCTTCAAAACAGAAGGGTATCAGCTAGTAGCGAGTGCTATTAGATATGTCATTGTAAATAGGAGAACCAATATTATGATTCCGAGTATAATAATAATTGTTAGTAGGTTCATTTTTTCCACCACCACGTTATGAAGCCTCACCCCGTCAGACTACGCTCTAAAAGGGAACGTAAGTACTTGGCAGTAATTTGCATCCCATGGTATAGTTAACCTTATCCCGTCACTGTATATAACCATGTTGACAGTCCTGACTGCTATGAAATACCTATAATTCGTGTTACAATAATTTGTGGGGACGCCGTTCTTCCACCCATCGTATTCCCAATAACCCTTATTATCGGAATAAGTTGTAGCTACCAAGGTTCCAGGTTGTGCATATTCCCCGTACATGATGTCTATTTCAGCGTTAGGATATGTGTAAGTACCGATCGGCTGCTTGAACACGATAGAATCCATCGGGCTGCTTAAAGTTAAAGTGGGGGTATAGGTGGTACCAGTGGCATCCACCTGTATACTTTTTCCAGTAGTGAGATCATCGATCTCCAGTCCAATATATGGGGAAAGAGGTGGAGGTGTTGTTCCGCTACTGCTACTCCCTCCTCCACTTCCACCTCCCCCACCAGTGCTTCCTCCTCCAATACTGCCTATTAGCGATTTAAATGAGCTAGTCAGGAGGAGAAGGAAAATGGCCACTACTCCTACAATAATCGCTAATACGACCCCAATTATGGTAAGCGTATCCATGAACTTCGTATATATGTCTGCACAAAAAGCTAAAAACTTTTCCATTAACAACAAATTTTTTAATTATTCCCCATATTTCTTTTTCATGGCAGAGGAAGAAGGGGAAGAATGGATTTATGGGGATTTGGGTTTTGATACGCAAAAGAAGCTCTGGTTTATCGATTTATATTCGCCGAAAGGCCCAGCAGGGGTAATATTTGCTAAGTCAGTAGTACTTATAAATGGCTCAGGTCACCAATACCAGTGGACGGATCAGAGGGGAACATGGCACATTAGGGAGAGGATTTATAAAGAAGATGTGGAAAAACTCCTCCTCGAAGGGTCGGAATTAAAGATCTTCTTCAAGGTAAGCAATTATACTGCAGAAGTCCCAGAAGATTATGATTACTTGGCATATGCGTATTCCCTTAAGAACGGTATGGGTTTTATCGAGTTTTACAAGGGGGATAAGATGATCAAGAAGATAAGGGATAAGTATATAATAGTGTCCGACCTCAATCATAGGACTATAGGTAAATACCCTAATATAAGGTTGAGGGCGGAAAAAACAGATGTCTCCTCAATTATTGTAACTAAGACTGCGATACTAATATTAGGTCGAGTTGGCGAGACAAACGACAAGCCCCTTTAGGGTGGGGAGGAGGTCATGAGTATTCTTGTAGGAATACCTTACGCTACTACTGACTCCAAATATTGGTTAGACAGGACAATGCTCTCAATAAAGGAGAAGTTGGACGCTGATATAGCTGTAGCGGTAGATGAGGGAGTGAGTATGTTGACTGGCCCTATCAGATTCTACCAATTATGGACTGTAGGACATGGAGTCGGGAAGGCGAGAAATGTATTGGGGTTGTTCGCCCTACGCCAAGGTTACGATTGTCTGATCTACATGGATTCTCATGTTCTCGTATTAAGCGATAACTTAGAAAAAATATGTAAGTCCGACCTCGGCAACCCAAAAATTGTAGTTGTGGAGTCTCGGCACTTCCCGAGTTTTTTGAGGTGGGCAGAGCCTTTCTTCTATTCCATCACCTCTCCCCAAGTAAACTACAATGCGTTCACATTAAGTTCCTTTCTTGAAAAGCAGAAGTGGAAGTGGGCTTACATTTACGAACTCCCCTCGAGAAAAACGGTAATGACTACTGAACCAGTTTTCTCCGTTTCTAGGCGTGTGTTGGAGGCGTTGGTACAGGCACAGGAAGTCCCTACACTCGCCTATTACTGGGGGAAGGAGAACTTTGATTTGACTGTCTCTGCAGCCAGGTTGGGGTACGACATGACCGTTTACCCCGAAGTAGTGGTCGGGCATGTTTATAAAGTAGGTTCTCCTTCTTCATGGTCTGATAGGTTTAAGGTGACAGAGTGCAGAAATGAACCGTTCTGTGGCCTTTTGTCTGGGTCAGTATATGGGAACGGGATAAAGTGGGCGGACTGTGTTTATGCAATAAAACATTATGGGTCTTATTGGGGTCTACCAGTAGACTACCATGTATGCGACCTAGTAGTAAAACATGATGTAGATTCAATCAGAAGAAGTATACAATTTAACGCTTATGCAAAATACACATTAGACCAGGTTTATGAAAGGTTAAATACTTATCTCATAGGGGCAAAATATGTTTTTGTCCGCTAACACCCATTTGTCCCTACACTTTCATTTCACTCATTTCGTTCTCATCATGATCAAGCAGGGACTTAGCCCTCGACCCCCATACATTTAAATGTTTTGGCATTAATTATAAATTATGCGTGCCAGCACTGTAATCCTGATTGTCATGACTGTGGTAATAGTACTCCTTCTCATCCTGATGTTCTATGTTACAGTTATAAATCCGCAGAACGGGATAACTCCCCTCCTTGTCTCAGCTTTTGGTATAAACACTTTGGTGACTGGGGAAATAATTTACACTGGGACGGTTACACGCAACACCCCAATCTTCCAGGAAAACATAACAGTCCACCAAGACACTATCCTCGATATATTGGTAAAAGCAAACAATTCTGGAGTGCTACAAATTTACGATTCCACATTCGATTCGTGGGGTGCTTTAAACGGGGGGAAGCCTATACCGTCGAATACGTACGTCGAGCTATATTATGCTATTAAAAAAGGCTCCTCCTTTAATTTACAGTATTCTGCAAACTCATTCCTCGATATAAGGATAAGGTTGAAGAGATGGGTTTAATGCGTGTAACCCTTTCTTATCCAAAATACAAAGTAACAATCTTCTCCAAGGACTTGGATGAAAGCGACGTCGGGGAGGACAAACTGAAGGCAATCTCATTTGCGTACAACGTATTAGCGGAGATTCAGAAATTACCTGTTTACAGGAGGGTAATAAACATCGACGAAGATACATTCTTTTTAGTGTCAATAATCTCGAAACTTAAGTTTAGATTGGTAGTATGGAATAATAGAGTTTCTGGAGTGAAACTCTTCTGTTATAAGTCATATTCTCCTATATGGTCGATAGAAGTTAAGGGGATAGCTGAGAACTTAAAAATAGTCTTGTCTAAACTAAAACAGGACATGAAAGATGAATACGTTGATAACCTAATGGTAAAACTCTCGTCGCACCTCATCAGCGTTTTGAGCATCGTTTCCTGATTGTCGTTTCCGCCAGTCCCAACAGGTTCGTGACCTCTTTTACCGAGTACTTCCTATTACATTGTTGTAATGAAAGGAGCAAGCTGCATGCTACTATTACCAAGGGCGAAGCCTTCATGCTCTCTTTCAACTTTTTCATATTATAAACGACTTTACTCATCACTTCTTCATCCAAGTTTTTAGACAGGTAATGAATGTAGTCCTCTTCTTTAAGTGGACGAAGGCGTAGGTGAAACTTCTTCGAGACTTTATTCAGCGTCTTCATTATATTATTGTATCTAATACCTGCGAGTCTAGCGATAACTTTTATCGGATAGGGTTTATTAACCAACCTGGAAGCCAGATATACTAACGATACTGCTACTTCTTTGTCCACCATCTCTCCTGTTTCCAAATACAACTTCCACAGGTCTAACGCAGTTGTCTGCAAGTCTTCATCCATTTTTACTGTTTCAACGATTTTGACTAGCTGGTCTCCTCCCCGCTCTGGAAGGGTGAGGTTTGCTCTTCGTTTAACCATGTGTTCTGGAACCCCAAACTTTTTTAGGTCTAAACTCGTATTTATATTTAACTTCCCCTCTTGGAGGGAGGAGGTCAGCAATGTTACTACCAGTTATAGATCAGAGTACATTAATTGAAATAACTGGAGCGTTACTCGGCTTCAGCTTTGGTATAGCTGCAGACAAGGGTTTTAACGAAAGCGTAAAGCAGCAGTTCCACCCTAAAAGCCCCATAGCACGTTTCTTTCTCAACGTTATCCTCGAGGGTTTCCACCACTTCTTTATAGGTCTGTTTTTGATGATTTTTACCGTAGACAATATTTCCAATCCGATATACCTCTTCCTTTACAGCTTCGGGTTCGGGCTCTTCCTCTCGGAAATAAGGATATTCAAGAAATTGTTTTTACTATTCGAAGAGAGCCTTTCACAATTCTTGAAGAACGGAGAAACTAACGACACTGCACCCCCTTCGACAGAACAAACGACGAGCCCCTCAACCCCCAGAAAGTGAAATGTTTTTAAGTTTTAACTCCGACTAACGCTTATGGTATGTGTTACAGAATCATTCAGCAGCAGCTTTAATGGAATTGCGACGGGCACATATGAACAGCAGGTGTTGAATTTTAACGTTTACGTTACAGACACTTCGCAGGTAATAAATATAAGTCTTACAGCTACGCCTGGCAACACTTTCAACCTATACATTAATGGCGTATATACTGCCACACTTTCGAATGGACAATCTTACCAATTTTACCCCACTTCAACGAAGTTTACAATAACATTGAAATGGGTAATAGTACCTTTCACGGTTACTACAGGTGTACAGGGGACTTTAGCTGTTTGTGGGAGTGCGGTTCAACTCCAAGCTCCCACTAAATTCTTCACCCCGCTGACGATTGTCCTCATTATATTAGCCATAATAGGCGTAATAGCTGCGGTAATGGTTTTAAGGAAAAAGGGTCAAGGGGGATAATGGACAAAATACTTATAATTTTCATTATTTTCGTCGTAATTATTTTCTCAATTCAATATTTGCTGTACTATATTTCAACCCATTTTTCTAACATTTCTTCGCCTTGACTTCCTCCCCGCCCTGAAGGCTTTCCCTTAACCCACAATTTTCAGTAACTTCCTGAATCTTTTCCTTATTAAGTTCCAGTCGTAACGTTTTACATTCCCTTCAATGGGTTTTTCTAGTGCCTTCAGCATTTTCTTTTTCAGGTCGTTTATATCTACCGTCCACCACATCACACCGTGAGGTTGTGGCAAATTCCTGTATGATTTAACATAGTATGCACCCCCTCTCATTATTTCCCTGTTTACTGGTGTATCCATAGTCACTACAGTAGCACCGCATGCGGAAGCCTCTAATTTCGGTACCCCGAACCCCTCGCTCATGGCTAGGTCGACATACACTTTACATTCATTATACAGTTTAGCCATTTCCTTATGCGTTACTTTCTTAAGATTCAATACTACATTTTCATGTACATACTCTTTTTCCTTCCATGTAGAAGTGTAAAATAGTTCCTTGGGTATGTCTTCGTTTAGTGTGGAAAGCCAGTCCCCTAGGTGGTAGGGTCTAACAGATCCAGTTATATGTAAATAAAACTTCTTCTTTATTTCCTTTGCGAGGTGTATCAGGATGGGAAAGTATTTCCTGAGGTCGTTTGTTTGCACGGTACAAAAATCATATTCTCTCTCTTCCCACTCCTTTTCCTTCCTGAAGGTGTCAAGGTCAACGCCATGATATAAGGTGTAGGAAGGTACTTCGATTTTCACTTTCTCTCTGACATAGTTGTTTGTAAACCATACCATGTCAAACATATTTAAAAGCCTCCTCCAGTTGATTGGATACCAATCATTTTCAGCTGGTTCGTATTGTATCTTCTTCACGTCCACTTTTCTGGGGTCAAATGCAAGTTTAAGCCCATAGTGGTACTGGTAGTCGTATATGAAAACATTTTTAAAATGTATGAGTACGTCGAAGTTGTCGTTAATAAAATCGTAAAGGTTTTCGTCCTCTGCAAAAGCTGGGATGTCCACTTGTGTGTACTTCCTCCCTTCAAACTCTTTATGGGAAATAAAAAAATACTTGATATCTTTATATACACCCAAATAGAAGTCCTTTTCATCTTTCATCAGGTTATAAGCGACATTTGCGAAAGCACTCCTTGCTTCCAGAGGGTCGGTGACAAACAACAAACGCATGCTAATATTTTAAAATTTCAATAATTAAAGTTTTGGTATATTAGAAAAGATCGGAAGTTTCTTCTTTCTGGACGGGTGGAGCAAAAACCTTTTTTAGTTCCCCAGTTTCGTGGAGTTGAATATGTATTAACAGGTCTTCTTTGGTTAAAAAATAACTTGCCTCCTTTTTCGGAATCAATAGGTTCACTTTCAGGCATTGGGGAACGCAAAGAGGACAAAGATATAATCTGCTTTTCCTATCATAACATACATCTCTACCTGAAACTTTCATAATTTCCCAATTAGGATTCCAACTCATGTGGAAAAATATAATAGAAAAGTTAAAAAAATTTTCTATTGGGTTTATAAGCTGGCCTCCTCCCCGCCCTGGAGGCTTTCCTCCTCCCTAACCCCCAACTTTAGAAGGTTAATGTAATAATTGGGTTCGGAGTAGGTGTTGGAGTAGGTGTTGGAGTAGGTGTGGGAGTAGGTGTGGGAGTAGGTGTTGGGATGGTAATTGTTACTGACGCTACTACGCTATACTGTGTAGCAATGCCTGGGCCTGTTATAGTGAATGTCACGCTGAAAGTCCCTCCTATGAGCGGTGAGAACGAAATACCTATTACTGTCGAGCCATTCCCAGATGCATCGGTGTTTATTGTATAAACGCTCGGGCTAGGTGGCGTGGTAATGCCTATTGCTTGGTAATACGAAGCGGAATATGCTACTATTACGTTATATGTGGAGGATGGTGCCCCTCCTGTAATTTGAACAGTCACACTATCTGTAAAGACGTTTGGCCAAGTCCCCAGGTTGACAGTTGCGTTAGGGGAACTATTGGATACTGTTACCGTTGCTATTGCCTGTCGTCCGAATATTGATGGGGGTCTAAAATAGAAGAGCAGGAAGAGGATTAATGCGGTAACCGCAAAAACTATTATAATTGTAGTTGATATGTCCATGGTCTCCCCCTTAGAATAACTTAATCCCGAGTATTGAGAAGCCAAGGAAAAGCAATAGGAAAGCGGCGAACGCTACACCTATGCTCACTATATTAATGAATATTAACACTGCTCCTAATGCAATGAAAACCACTCCTATAATCGTTCTGATCAATCCGCTCGACAGGAAAGATGCAATCGATGACATATGTGTAATACTTCGATTTAAAAGTTAAAAACCTGTCGTTTCTAATTGTTCCGTTCCCCAAATCTTTGTGAACCACCCCATCCTCCCCCTCACATTGTTCCTCGGGTTCGGACTTCCTCTCCCTTAACCCCCATAAAGTTAAATACTTTCGCGTGTATTTTTTGCAGGTGAAAAAAGGTGACAGTAGAAGTAGCTCCTACGTTGCAGTGTCTAACTGGGTGTGTTTACTGTTACGAAAACGATGCCAGGGCAATAAACCCAGAACTGAAGAGAATTGATGTGGATGTGGACTCCATAGTAAAAGGTATCGAACACGTCCAGAAAATAAGGGGGAGGATGGAATCCATAACATTTCACGGTGGGGAACCCCTTCTAACCCCTCCAGAGACATTTATCGAGATCCTTACAAGGCTTAAGAAAATGGGAATAAAGTCCTTTGGTATTCAGACCTCTTTATATGGGATGTCGGAAGAATACCTTAAAATCTTCAAACAGTTCGGCATGAGTGTTGGAGTATCCTTCGACGGTCCCTGGTACAATGGCTGTCCAGAGTGTCAGGTAGAGTTGGAAGGGAAGCCTGGAGAGGTAACTAAATGTCCCAACTGTCAAAAAGAAGTAACAATAATGGAGTATGACCTTAACAGGGGGAGGGGTTGGATAACTAATAAGGAACAACAAATAAAATTCACAAAACAGACAATAGAGTGGATAGACCGTATAGCGAAGGAATTGGGTAACGTAGGTATTATAACAGTCATAAACAAATTTAATGGGGGGGATAACAGAAGAGCACATGCACTTGCCAAGTTCTACTTAAAAAGACCGAGTATTTGGGTGCGGTTCAACCCAGTTCACGCTGAAGGGGAATACAGGAAAAAGCTGCTCGAGGTCGACGAAAACCAATTGGTAAACACATACCTAATCTTGGGGGAATATGCTATAACCCACGGATTGAAGTGGGAACCTTTCACTGGTTACATAAACAGCCTGTTGGGCGTTTACCTCCACTCCTGTTGGCACGCCACTAATTGCGACGCCTTCCATACTTTAGGTTCCATCTTTGTGAACTCTAATAGTCAGATAACCGTCTGTCCCAAGCTCTCAAGTAAGTTCAGGGGCTTTCTCCAAATAGATGATAGGAGGAAGCCGAGTTCGTGGAGGACAGAAATACTGAAGCAGATACCATACGAGATGGGGGGTTGTAAAGGGTGCAGGTATTGGTATTTATGCAAGGGAGGGTGCGAGGCTGACGGGATAGATGGAGATATAAGGAACAGGACAAGGTTCTGCAAAGTCATATACTCTACATTAGAGTTTCTCGAAAAGAGGTTGAAGGCAATGTTGCCCAACTTAAAGACCTACCCAGACCTCCCTTTAGAGGAGCAGGAAGCGAGGTGGCAGGATTTGGTTCATGATTCTAACGAGAACCTTTCGCTGTTTTCCAAATTTATAAGGATAAAGAGAGAGAACGTGTTCAGGAGCGTTAACGAGTATGTTGCCCCACGGAAGGAGCGGGTGAAGGTGCCAGATCTCAAATTCAAAGATTTAAGGATTAACGAAAAGGTTTTTAAGTAGTGAACCACCCCGCCCTAATGGATGGGGCATTCCCACCTCACGGAGGGGACATCCTCTCCCTCAACCCCCATAAAGTTAGAAACGACAGGTTTTTAAGTATTAAATTTAAGGTATATAATGAGGCAACATGGCTAGGAGGAAAAGGCACAAGGACATAGCTGATATAGAAAGCTATATCAACAATACAGGGAAGGAAAATTACAGACGTGGTACTGAGAGGGCTGCAGATGATTGGGCCAAAAATACTAATACCTGGCTTCATGACTACGTACCGAAAATAAGAGATGCATACAAAAAAGTCATTGACAACTATGGAGGGATAGAGAAGTATCTGGACTCCTCATTAACTACTAAATTCGATGTAGCAAGAGAGGTTGCCGAAGCGACTCAGAAAATAGCAAGAGAACATTTATCAAAAGCTTTAAGTGAATCAAAAGGTGTAACAAGATCAGGCATATCTGTAGATAGTTATAAGGATGGTAGGGCTAAAGCAAGACAAACTGTGGAAGACGTAGAAGAGATAACTTTCTAAGGGGGGTAGACAATGTCAGCAACAGTTTCACCATCACCTATGTCGAACATGTATTGGCTAATTATTATCATACTTCTCCTCGTTATAGCAGGTATTACTGGGTACACAGCGTATAAACTATTTGGAGGTGGTTAATATAGCAGGGATGTTGACTACAATTATTGCGATATTGATACTAGCGATTATTATAGGTGCCATAGTATACTTCTTCGTTATAAAACCGAGACAACAAGCATCTGTCCCACCATCAGTCCAGGCAGTAACGGCTCCCCCCACACCCCAATACCAATTTATCCTACCAGTTTCTAATGTTTCTGCTTTAGCACAATACAATAACCAGGTAGTACAGGTATTAGGTGTAGTAGGGGTCGGGGATTCCGCATGGGTTCTACTGCAACTACCTAACGGTAGTAACGTTTACTATGTTAATAACCTGGATTTAGTAGAAGGGATAGGACTTTTCGCCCCTGGGTTAACTTTCCCAGTACCAGCCTTAATTAAGGTGATGTGAATGAGTCAGGCCGTATATCCTCCATATGGAACATCACAAATACTATTAACTATAGAAGTAGTGAGAGGACTAGTGGTAGCGTTAAGGAGGGTAATGGTACAGCTATTCCAGGCAGTACAGACGGGTAACACTGTACAGGTAAATGCGATCCTATCAACGTACCAAAATAACTCGTTCGTGTACAACATATTATCCACATTAGTCCAAGGGATGCAAGGGCCGCAAGAGTTTACTCCCACTGTATTACAGGCGTTAGGCGTCTACCCTCCGCAGGCCGTCCAACTTGCTGGGTCTAGAGTAATACAATACGTTTCGCTACATTCAAGGTAAAACCTTAAAAGATATTTTTTTCTTTTTTGTTTTGTGACATAATATCGAACATCTTCATAAAGGTAAGAGTATGTTTAAAAGATATGCTCTCAATGGGATGCTCATTCAAAGCGATTGCCATGCGTTCGAAGACGAGAAATTCGATTTCGTGATAAACGTTTCTGAGTGCCAAAATCCTCATGACAACTTAGTCGTTTACTACCCAGATCTTGTTCCAATAGACCCTAGAGACCTCCTTAAGGTAGCACAAATAGTCGAAGGGTTAGTGAAGCAGGGAAAGAGAGTCGTAATTCACTGTTCTGCAGGTGTTCACCGTTCTGTTACTTTCTCTCTTGCGTCCATTATGTATATAAAGAGAATTGGTATTAGGGAAGCGATGGAAGAGCTGAAGGAACCGAAAATCAATTTCGTCCAATACCTCCTTGAAATTCCTTTCCATTATATTTCTCTCCTCTTTTTCGAGAAGTTTTTCTTAAGTTAGTTTTACAGGGGTCGAGGGGGTGGAAGTCCCTTTTGAACCCCTTGTTAAGAGAAAGTTATAAAAGCTTTTACAGCAATGTTTTTCCATGTTTGAATGGAAGGAGGTAGAATTTCACTCTTTTAACTGTTTTTATGGCGTGGATTGTAACTATATAAATCAAATGGTCGCAAAACTGTCGGAACAATACCATAAAGCGGAAATCCTAACAGTGATAAACGGTGAACGTGACGGCTATGTGGGTACTGTCTCCCCCCAGACATTTTCGGACATGAGGAGGCAGTATTCCAACCTGTATTTTACTGTATTAGCACAGGTGAAGCCCTTTAAAGGGTTTGCCCACTCCTTCACGATGTATAACGGCCCAGATGCACACTTACATATAGTGATGTCGAGGAAGTATTACCCTAATCTGGTAAGAGTATTTCATCAAGGTGGGGAGGAATACCATAAATTGATGGGGCAGATACTCGGCTACCCAGAGTGCGACGTTAACTGGTTCATAAAGTACTGGAATTCGAATAATAAGTGTTGTCATACTCATTACGACTTAGTATGGCACATGGAAGATATGAATGTAGTCAAAGCAGATGAAAAAGTCGTGGTGAGGAGTGCAAACACCTTGCCAGAGGCAAACCCATTCCTCAGGTACGCTGGAATTCGCCTTATCCCTTACATGCCCCACTCCCCTATATGTAGTGAGAGTGTGAAGTATGGGCAAATGTTTGCTAAATACCTTGACAGGGAAGTTAGGCAGTTCGCCCAAGAAGCTCTTTCTTCTCCCTTTATGTGGGATAGGTACCACGGCATAGTATTAATTTACACTAAAAAATTTGTAATAGCCAATAATACCGATTTCACCCAAACCAAACAAATAGTTTTGGGCAATGGACATAAAGGGTTACAAAACGAATATGAGAATCTATTAAAAAGAATTTTCAGCAAAACAATCTAACTTCCTCCCCGCCCACGAGGCTTGTCGTTTGTTTTGTAAACTACTTCCCAAAAATTTAAATTTTTTGGGAGGTTAATAAGGATGGTAAAGGTGTGAGATAGTGCACGTAAAAATAACACAAAAGCAAGGGGACGAGGTAAGCCAGGTTCATTTATATAACCTCAATTTGCCCAATTTCAAGTTAGAGCTCGTTTTTATGACACCTAACGAATTTATCGAGTTTATAGTCCATTTGTTAAATAGTAATCCTTTCCCTGACACAGAATCCCCTAAATTCATTATATTCTCGTCTGCTGTTGGTCTAAAGACTAACATGAGCATGGAAGACCTCAACACTGTTATAAAGCTGATAAAGAAAGATAGTGAAAAGAAGAAATAAGCTACATTTACAAAAAATGGGGCTAAGGGGGAGGAAGGCCTCACAGGCAGAGAGGAAGTCAGCAGGTTTTTTAGTTTGTTTTCAATAATTAACATAGACTGGTATTGAGTAGTATATTCATTCCCTCATTAGGTGGTCAGGTCACCGTTACTGGTGCCACTTCTAGTACGGTTTCTGCAGTTTCCATTATTAACACGCCAGCAGTTTCAGTCTCCAATACCCCCATCGTCTCTATATTAGGCACCCTTCCTGTCTCCATCTCCAATGTCCCTGTTGTCTCAGTTACTAACACTCCTTCAGTCTCCATTTCTGGCACCCCCTCCGTCTCCATCGCCAACACCATTTCCATATCAGGTTCAGTCTCAGTTACCAATACTGTCTCTGTTTCAGGCTCAGTCTCCATTTCTAACACTCCTTCAGTCTCCATAACCAACACTGTCTCCATTACAGGCTCAGTTTCAGTTTCTAACACCCCATCAGTCTCCATATTAGGTACTCCATCAGTTTCAGTTACCAACACTGTCTCCATATCAGGCTCAGTTTCCATTTCCAACACCCCATCAGTTTCAGTCACCAACACCCCCTCAGTCTCCATCACTGGCACTCCCTCCATCTCCATTACTAACACTCCTTCAGTCTCCATCACCAATACTGTCTCTGTTTCGGGTTCTGTCTCCATAACCAATACTCCTTCAGTCTCCATCGCCAACACTCCCTCTGTCTCAGTTACTAACACTGTCTCCATATCAGGCTCTGTCTCTATATTAGGCACCTCCTCAGTTTCAGTTACCAATACTCCTTCAGTCTCCATATTAGGCACTCCCTCTGTCTCCGTCACCAATACCGTCTCCGTTACAGGCTCTGTCTCAGTCACCAACACTCCCTCCATTTCCATTACTAACACCCCTTCAGTTTCAGTTACCAATACCCCATCAGTCTCTATATTAGGTACTCCTTCAGTTTCAGTCACCAACACTGTCTCCATTACAGGCTCAGTCTCTATCACTGGCACTCCTTCAGTTTCAGTTACTAACACCGTCTCCGTTACAGGCTCAGTCTCCATTACTAACACCCCTTCAGTCTCCATTTCTGGCACCCCCTCCGTCTCAGTTTCTAACACTCCTTCAGTCTCCGTCACTAACACCGTCTCTGTTACAGGCTCCGTCTCCATCACTGGCACTCCTTCAGTCTCCATTACTAACACCCCATCAGTAAGTGTTATAAATACTGTTAATACCCAGATCACGGGTCAAACCGTCCCATTGAATGTTGGGGGTACAATGAATGTTGGACAAATTGGTGTGGGT
>Ga0208661_100097_pt1 | contig 18677 bp, 21 predicted proteins | sample ECHtaG_2_FD_187132 | JGI IMG/M metagenome (GOLD analysis project Ga0208661, IMG submission 187132) | Hot spring microbial mat communities from Yellowstone National Park, Wyoming, USA - ECH_C virus_MetaG (SPAdes) (version 2) | ecosystem: Environmental > Aquatic > Thermal springs > Hot (42-90C) >...
TTATTTCTATAATGTTGCTGTGAATTGATTTTCTTTTGATTTTCTTATTGGTTTAGTGTAATGGAAATATGTGAATATATGTGAATAAATAGTTCAACTTCCTCTCTAAATTGTATACCTATTTGGGATATTTCCCCTCCCAGATACTTTTGAATTCATTGAATCTCTTACTGGCCTCTTCTTTATCATCAGATAGAAATAATAGAAATATCTGTTTAAGCTGTGAATCTATTATATCCACATCATATTCCCTTATTTCAGATTCAAAATTCCTTGATGCATGCATTAAACGAAACAACTGGTTCATACAGTTCTATGAACGTTGGAAATGGTACTTCTTCAATAAATGTTGTTTTGTACCATGGCAATGAGTATCTTCTATACTATCAGAACAGCTCAATAATGGGTTTCATTGTCAGTAAGAACTCAGTAAGACCTTTCGATATAACCGGAAACTTTACCGGGATTAGAGGAAATATAGCTCTATCAATCAATTCCTATGGTAATCTTTGGATATCTTATGTATCTTTTAACAATAATACATATTTCCTGAAAGTCGCTAACATAACCCTTAATGGGACATATAAGCTCTACAAAGAATATACTGTCATCACTTCACCAGATCCTATAATGCAATCATCAGTCTTAGTTTCAGAATCAGGATTCAACAATAAAGTCCTAATAACATGGTCTTAGAAAGGTCTAACAGCATTTTCAATATGGGTACTAAAATCGGGAATTACATTCACGGAGATACCTACAACGTCAAAGATAATCCCTAGTACTTTCAATATGTATTATTATATTATAGCGGTTATAGTTATAATAATAGCACTATTGATTACCGCAGTTGCAATAATCCAAAAAAGGAAGAAGTAATATTTTTAAATTATTTTTCCATTTTCCTTATCGAATAATAGCACTTTTTCCTCATTAAAATCTATAAAACAATTATCTCCAATACTTAAGGTCTGATCGGAACTTGTAGCCCTTATAACTTCCATCCCAGTACTGTTTATTTTAAAATGTTCCAGCCTTCTCCTGCCAAGTGGCTGAATAAATGTCAATTTTGCCGGAATACCTTTATCAGATACTTTAATATCCTCAGGTCTCAGTCCTACCATTACCTTCTTTCCAGCATAACTTCCAGCATCTCTATTAATAGGTATTCTGGACTCACCAATTATTAAGAATGTCTGGCTTCCATCCTTTTCAAGTTCTGCATCAATGAAATTTATTGGAGGATCTCCTAAAAACGAAGCTATAAATGAATTCGCCGGCTTCTCATATACCTTCATAGGATTGTCAAGTTGCTCAAGATATCCATTATTCAGGACAGCAACTCTGTCCGCGAGCGTCATTGCCTCTATCTGGTCGTGCGTCACATATACTGTAGTTGTTTTAAGTTTCATCTGTATTCTCTTTAATTCTGCCCTCATCCCGACTCTCAGTTTTGCATCAAGATTAGAAAGGGGTTCATCCATTAGAAATACCTTCGGTTCTTTCACTATTGCCCTTCCAAGGGCTACTCTCTGTCTCTGTCCTCCGGATATTTGACCTGGCTTCTTATCAAGTATGTCGGTGATGGAAAGTATTCTTGCCAACTCTTCCACTTTCTGATTTATATCAGTCTTATTCATCTTCATCTTTTTCAGGGGAAATGCTATGTTCTCCCTTACAGTCATGAATGGATAAAGTGCATAATTCTGGAATACCATTGACATATTTCTTTCCCTAGGTGGATAATCTGTTATATCAGTACTGTCAAGGAAAACTTTACCAGAATCTGGGGTTTCTAGTCCAGCTATTATTCTCAATGTAGTGGTTTTACCGCAACCACTAGGACCGAGTATAACAAAAAATTCCCCTGATCCTATGGTTAAGTCCAGATCAAAAACACCCTTGTGGTTACCATAATCTTTTGTTATTTTCTGTAAGGATATAGTGGCCATTTAATCTAATAAGATTATGCAAACCTATTATTAATCCTTTTCTTGAACACAATTAATTTATTACGGTTGGTAGTAAAGATATATTGTCTATGCACGAATTGATCAGTAAGTTCATAAGATTTACAAGCGGAGAAGGAAACATAGAAAAAAAAGTTATGGATCTTTCTCTAAGTGATGGAGTATTGTGGTCAGTATACTCAAGCATTACATCAAACTATCTTATCCCTCTAACAATATTTATTTTGGGAAGTAAGGATCCGGCGGGTTTGATTGTAGGAATTCCACTATTCATCGTTCCAGTGGCCCAGTATTTTGCATATCATAAATCCAGAGTGACCTGTGATCTTAGAAGAACCACTCTCTTCATAACATTTCTTGATAGGGTATTATGGCTTCCGCTTGTTCTGCTATTATTCCTGAATATACAGTTCATATATGAAGTCATTTTTATCATAGCCTTTCTCTCCTTAAGGACATTTTTTGCATCATTTTCCGGTACTACATGGACTTTATGGGTTCCATTCTTAATAACGGAATCAAAAAGGAACGGATATTTTTCAAAGAGAAATTTTTACATGAAAATATTTTCCTTGGTAGGTTTCCTAATTGGAATAGGGATATTCTCTTTGAATATTCTGGAAAGAATCAAATATACTATCCTCTTTGTCATATCACTGATTTTTTCAACGGCATCTCTCCTAATTATGAGAAACATACCATCCTCTAATTTAATTAATGAAAGTTACTCCCAAAAGGGGTCATGGAACAGATCATTTCTATTATTTTTAGCAGGTATGGGATTGTTCGGACTTATATATTCAGGTATGATAACCTATTTTCAGTACTATCTCATAGACAAGAATTACTTAGGAATGCCGGTTTCATATTATTCCATTCTGATGATAATCGTGTCATTATCATTCATTTTATCACAGATATTCTGGGGGAAGCTTGCAAATATCATAGGTAATTCTAAAAGTTTAATCATTGCAGGCATACTGCTATTCTTTATACCAATTTTACTGATAGTTGATCATTCATTTATTTCAGCTGTAGCTTCCAGCATACTGTTCGGGCTGGTTCTTTCAAATTCATCTCTGAATATATTTAATGAAATGTTAAGAAAAGCTTCAAATGAAAAGGTAAGATCCGTGAGCTCCTATAATACCATACAATCGCTATCACAGGGAAGTGGTCCTATTATAGGAAATGCCATACTTCTCACTTCACATTATGATATTTTCACAGTGTTTACGTCGTTTCTTTTCTTGTCTCTACTGTCAATTATTCTTTTCATTATTTATACATTGCGATACTGAATCCTGATACCAGGTACCTCTGGAAAGCAAAGAACAACAGGAATATCGGGATACCCATCAGAACTGCAAAAGCAGAATATGTACCATAATTCATTGAAACAGTTCCCTGTGATACATAATACATTCCTATGGCCATAGTATACATGCTTGGATTCGTGAGCAACTGGCCAGCGAGAGCATAATCAGTATATGGGCCCATGAATGAAAGCACAAGGGCAAAGATAACCACTGGTTTCGCTATAGGTAGGACTACCCTGAATAATGCACCCGTTCTTGTATACCCATCAATTTGAGCTGCCTCTTCAAAATCCTTAGGGATCATGTCTACATAGTTTTTAATTAGCCAGGAAGAAAATATGACTGCTCCAGCAGAGTAAGCTATAATGAGGCCTGTATAGCTGTTTACAAGCCCAAGTTCAGAGAACATAAAGTAAAATGGAATCACCATTATTACGAAGGGGAATAGGGACAGTATGAGCATCATATAAAGTATGACCTTTCTTAAGGGTATATTCATCCTAGAAAGGGCAAGACCGGAAGAAATAGCCAATAGTACACCGAAGAATGTTGCGCTTGCACTGAAAATAAGTGTATTCTTGAGCCACGTGAGGAAAGGATAATGATAAAGTATTGCATTATAATTGTTTGTTGTCAAGTACGTTAAATTAGGAATGAGTTTCTCAACAGTCATCTGTGAGAGATTTGAAAGTGGTGATAGGGACATCAAAAGGACATAATATATAGGAAATATAGAAAAGATTACAATTAGGATTAGGAATACATGTGAAACTATCCTTTTTGCCATCCTTATTCTCCTGTAATATTTTCCTTTATCTTTTTTCATATTTTTCACCTCAATACAACACGGTCATCATCTTTGAATAATGATTTGCAATTATTACAATAACTAATAGGACCAATATTGAAATGACTGAGTAAGCTGCTCCTATCCCAAACTGAAGATATGAAAAGGCCGAGTAATAGCTATATGTAATAAGTATTTGTGTTGAAGTTCCGGGGCCTCCTCCGGTAAGAAGGAATGGAATATAGAAATTATTCCATGTGAAAATAAATCCGAAAATTACGATGAAGGCTATCTGCCTGCTGAGCATAGGCATAATGATATTTTTCAAACGACCGATTGGACCATATCCATCCATCTCAGCTGCCTCATAAAGTTCAGACGGAATACTTTGCATGGCAGAAGTGAATACATACGAATAATACGGGAAAGAAAGCCAGAGATTCACCAGGATTATTGATAGCATAGCTGTTCCTGGAGTACCCAGCCAGTATATTGGTTTAATCCCGATCTTTTCTAGAAGTTCGTTTACAATACCAAACCTGTAATCGAGCATTCCCTGCCATATCAAAATTGTTATGAACGCAGGATAAGCCCACGGAAAAAGTATGGCGGTTCTATAGAATGTTTTACCTCTTAACCCTCTTTGGTTCATAACTAAGGCGATGATGAACCCCAGGGGAGCAAACAGAGCAACGCTTCCGAAGGCATAAATAGCATTTTGCCAAAGCAGTTGCCACAGGAAACCAGACCTAATGATTCTAATATAATTTTCTAGTCCTATAAATGAATAATTGAAGAAATGGAATTCTCCGAAATTAGTAAATGACATATAAATACTGTAAGCAATCGGATAGAAATCCAAGAAAATAAGTACAACTATAACTGGTAATATAAACAATAGTGATTTTAAACTCCAACTTCCTACTTTTCTAACCATCTTTATCACTATACAAAAATTAAAAAAATTAAAAAATTAAAATTTTATGGTATTAGAGGCTATCGCCGGTATTGAAACCTGAAGGAATATTGTAGTATAGTTAGATGGTTGAATGGATATTGCGCTCATTGGAATGACTGAAAGTGGAATCCCTTCAGAATTTAAGGTCTGTATTATTAGCTGTTCCATCTGGTTCATTATGTAGGCAACTGTTACCTTTGAAGAATTCTGTTCAAGATCGGTAGCTGCCGTGTGGAAGGGTGTCCAATATGCGGCCATCTGTGGAAAGTTGGGGAATAGCTGTGTATGAGCTTCCTGTGCAATCCATCCAGAAATTAATGTATCGTTAAAATTATGCTTTTCAATATAGTTTCCTGTGGCTATAAGTGATGGAAGATCCCCTGCAAGTTTAAAGAGTTGAACCTGAGAATTATTATCTGTCATGAATTCAACAAATTTCAATGATGCCCATATTTGAGATGAGTTAGCTCCGCTAGCTATAGGTGCGGAAATGACATAACCAACGGATCCCCATAAGGGTTCTGGCCATAATCCAGTAGCATTGTCGAATGGGATTGCGGTGACTCCAAGATTGGATCCAAGAGCCTTCTCATAAATTGATTGATCCCAGGGGCCATCAAACATAAATGCCGATTTTCCGGATTCGAATAGACTCTGTTCATCTGCAAAAGTTAAGCCAACAGTATCAACATGGTACTTTACCGTCCAGTTCCACACAAATGACATTGCGGCTATGTCCTGAGTACTGTTAACTACAGGATAGTGTGTTGAATTGAATATTGAACCTCCAAAGGCCGGGAACCATGCTGCAAATCTATAACCATAATCATTTCCTATTCCGTATGCGAGTCCATAATATCCTGGTCCCATTGCGGTTACGTTCTCTGCATCTTGGATCATCTGCCATACATTAGAAGGAGGTACGCCATTAGGGACAAGTGCCTTGTTATAATACAGGGCGATACCGTTTGTATTTACTGGAATGCCATATAAAGCACCATTTAATTCCCAATCCGTGATTGTTCCTTTGGTGAATGAGTTTATATATGATGCGTTAAGATAAGGCGTTAGATTCAATAGAAGCCCGGCGGCATATAAAGCACCTGCATTATCGCTTGTATCTCTATATACATCTGGTGCATTATGTGCATGCGCAGCTGTTGGAAAAGTTGTTGACGCGACATTTATAGCCGGTGAGTCCTTTACAGTTATATTTGGATATTGTGCCTCGAACGCAGCTAGACTTTCATTAAAGGCCTGTGCTTCTCCCCCTGCACTACCTGACCCCCATACTGTAATGGTCACTTTTTGTGATGGGGTTGTACTGGTGGTTTTGTGTGGCTGACTCATTGATATAGCGACTGCTGCAATTATAATTATCACGACTACAATTATTACTGCATATATGGCCGTTCTAGAAGTTTTCTTTTTACTTTCTACCGGCTGATTGTTAGAAGCCATAAATATATATTATAATATCCGTATTTAACATTTACTACAATTGGTAGTTATACATTCTTATTTAGCATTTAAAACACCGTATAGTAGCCTTGCATTTTCAAATCTTGCTGTTTTACCTCCAACGGAAATTCTTCTTCCCCTTGACTTGAGATAAAATGTATGTCTTAGTCCTGGTACTACAGATATTTGAGATATTTCACCACTCATATCCTTTTCTTCATCATTTATTTTTAATCTTAATTTAGCATTTACTTTCATACCCTTCTTTTTGTAAGATGAAACAGCTTCGCATGTTAACCATGCAGTGGAAATTTTTCTGCTATTAGAATTAGTGAAATCTGTTATATAGAAAGATGGCCACCATATAGTATGATAGAAATAATAATTCAATATATGGATAATCTCATCTTCTTCAAAATACAGTCCATAATTAGCCTTATTACTATTTTCTGCGTTCAATATTCCTTTGCTTCTATCAGCTATTAAAACCTCAGACGCAATTCCGTCCCGCTTCTTTATCACTATATTTGGATTGAGTCTCGCAATAAGATCCTCGCCGGTATCAGGAAATGTAACAAGTGCTATTGTTATTCCGCGTCTTACTTCATTATTTAAAATTTTCAGAAGTACCTCGAGATTTTCTTTCCGTAGAGATAAAATCACCTCATATTTTGCTTCAGTAATAAGTTCCTTCATTCTCTCAATGATTTTTTCTGAATTCTCAATTAGCCAGATATAGGGGGTTTTTATGTTTAAATTTTTGCTCTCTTCCCTAACAACTTTATCAAGTTCGTCCACGAAAGCATTCATCTCTGTTATGTAGTGACTTAATGCGTTTTTAACAGGAACAGCCCTAAAAATTTTCTTTTTTCCTATCTGACTGCTCTCAATTAATCCCTTTCTCACAAGATTATTGAAAATATCATATACACGGGGTTGAGGAATTCCTGAACTCTTCACTATATCTGTTGAATTTTGCGGTCCTCTAATAAGTAAAGTCTTGTAGACCTTTATTTCATAACTCGAGAGACCGAACATTTCTAATCCCTGAAATATATCTTCTGGCATTATTCAGTTTATATTTAGAATGGATTTAATCTTATTGCATTTATATACAAAAGAATGAAGTATCATTTATAACATTAATATTATTAGCAAGGTAGGATTTCTATTCTGTTGGGTAAGATAGAAAGGTCCCCATTGAAAAAAGTAAAGATATCTCTGGAATCAACCAAGGATAGGAATGATTTATTTTACATTGAAGGGAGTATAAATTGTAACGGAGAAGGAAGTCTTATTCTGACAAAGGAAAATAAGTTTAATTTAGATCTTTACCTTCCTCCAGGAAAATATGACTATAAAATTTTCAGAAATCAATATCAACAGATAGGAAATGATAAGTTCATAATGGTATCAAAAAAAGGTTATTTTTTCAATAAAAATTCAAAATACGAGTCCTCAGGATATACAATTTATTTTATTTATTCAAATAAACCAGCGAATATAATAATGGAAATGAAAAAAAGTTCAAAACAAGACGAGTTGCAATCGGGAAGGATTGTCAGAAAATATGGAATTATTTATTATTTCATAAAAAGAAACGATAGTATTTTATCACTAAAAATCAACGGGCGAAAAATTATAATCAATGCAGTTAATAATTCAAATGAAGAAATTCAATCTTCAAAAATTATCTATCAAATATTTCCAGATAGATTTTTTAGATATGGAGATGAAAGTATCATTAAATTATCTCCTTGGGAATCATTACCAGAGAATAACACATTTTATGGAGGAAATTTGAAAGGCATAATTAAAAAAATGGTATATTTAAAGGAATTGAATGTTGAATATTTGTATCTTAACCCAATTTTTAAAAGTCATTCTAACCACCGTTATGATGTTGATGACTATTTCGAGATAGATCCATTACTTGGAGATAATGAAGATTTTAAAAATCTGATCAAAGAAGCCCACAGGAATGGAATTAAAATAATAGTGGACATGGTATTTAATCACACTTCGACATATCATCATTTCTTTCAGGATGTCCTTAAATATGGTCGTAGAAGCAAATATTACAATTATTACATATTTCATCGAGACGAATTTATAACATTTGAAGGCCATTGCGACTTTTTAAAAGGAGATGTAAACTGTCCATCTTATGAAACTTTCATGGGATATGGGATGATGCCAAAGCTGAATCTTAGAAATAAACAAGTAATTGAATATCTAAAGGAAGTTGTACAATATTGGAAAAGCGAATTTGACATTGATGGGATAAGGTATGATGCGGCAAATTCCCTCCCTCAACCTTTTGTAAGAGAAATTATGCTGGATAATAAAGAAATACTTCACATAGGGGAAGTTTGGTGCGCCTCACCTTTATATGCAGAAAAATATTATTATGATGGGATAACGAATTATTTTCTAAGAGAACTAATACTATCAATGATTTCAGGAAAAATGTCAATTAAGAAATTTTTGCATTCGTATTATGAATTTTTATTCATATATAAGGAAAAAGCAGATAAAAGTATGAATCTTCTAAGTTCCCACGACATAGAAAGAATTGTGACAGTTCTGTCACATGACGAGAATAAGGTCCTGTTGGCCTACACTATTTTGTTCATGATGAATGGCTATTCTCTGATCTATTATGGAGACGAAATAGGAATGGAAGGAGGTAAGGATCCAGATTGCAGGAGAACTTTTAAATGGGATTCTTTTAATGAGAAATTCTTTAATTATTTTAGAAAGCTGACAAAATTTAGAAAGGATTATAATATAATGAAGAATGGAATAATTACTATATTGAATAAAAGATCATTGAAAGGATTGTCTAAAATTTCAAAAGATGAAAAACTAAATCTTTATTTCGGTAATAAGAGTAGGAAAATAAAAATTGAAGGTAAGATATTAGCAGGAAGAAATTATGTGTGGGTTGGGCGAAGAACTATTGAAATAAGAGAAAACGGGTTCGTCCTAGAATATTTAAGTAAAATATAGGGCAGAATTATTTATTTTAGATGTTCTTATAATCTGCTTACCTTTCTTATATATAATAAATTTTAATTCGCTCTGTTCATTCATCAACTCTCCATTATATTTCCACGTTATAATGAATCCTACCTCCCTATTTTCCATTTTAAATTCAATCTTGATAAATTTAGGTTCCACTCTGCTATCATCATCATAAAATACAAATTCATCGAGATTACCTGGAAAAACATGAAATTCCAGTCAGTCTCTTTCCATTGGAATAATAGAACCTTTCTTCACAAATAATGGAATATCTTAAATATTTACATTTATGTCAATATTTCCCTCGCAGATAGTATCATCCCAGAAATAGTACCATCTACCTGGGGGTAGTGTGCCACGAACCTTCCTCAAACCTCTTTTCAATACTGGTATAGCAAATAACGAATTTCCTATAAGAAAGGCATCATCTGAACAAATATGTGGATATTCCATACATACAGGTATTATTAAAGGAAAACCCTTCGAATGTGATTTATATGCTACAGAAAACAGGTACGGGATCAACATGTATCTTAGATTAAGGTATTTTTTTATGATATTTAGCGCATTTTCGCTAAATGTCCACGGTTCTCTCCTTCTTGTACCTTTCGCTGAGTGATTCATGAAGAAAGGAAAGAGTGAACTCAATTCAAACCATCTAATAAATGGCTCCTCAGATGGATTTCCGCTGAATCCTCCAATATCCACACCGCTAAATGGAATTCCGGATATTCCAAGATTCGATATCGTAGGTATTGTCTGTCTTAATTCCTTCCAGGAACTTTCAGTATTTCCTGTCCAAACAAAAGCATATTTTTGTATCCCAGCCCATCCGGATCTACTCAGAATGAAGGGCCTTTGTTCACCGGTTATGTTTAATAACCCAATGTAACCTGCAGCAGCCATTTGTAATCCATATTTATTATGTACGAGATAATGGAATCCTTCATATTGAACTGCTGATAGCGGAATGCTATTGTCCCCCCAGAAAACAAAAATTGCAGGTTCATTCATGTCTTGCCGGATCCCTGTTATACCATTTTCTGACCTCATCGTCTGAGAAATCTGGAAATGCTGAATTTTAAGGCCACACCGGGCCCTTAATGATGTTTCCTTCGGGATCCTTAATAAAATATCCTTTCTCGATCCCTTCCCTATATATTTTAAAATCTTTATCCCATTTTACACCAGGATCAAGAATGGCTACAAGTTTAGTTCCATTCTTATTCATTCTTTCGCTAGTAGCTCTTATATTTGGAAATTTTTTTATCAATCGTAAAAATACGATACCCGTCCATGTAATCTATGTCAAGAAGAATTGCAGAAAGAGGTAACACTAATTCTTAAAATTTGTCATATAGTTCTTCCAGTTCCTTTTGTGAAATGTAGCTATACCTTGACTGGTGGTATCCTAGTGTCCACTTTGGTGGTAGTAGTGGTTTTCCAACGATATGGGTCATTTGACATATCATATCCTTCATTGTTCCGAATGTAACATAGTAATTTAATTCCCCACCAATAAATTCAGTTTTTACAATATTTTTAAATTCAGAGCAAATATCCATTTCACCTTTGGCCGGATTGTTAAAAAAAAATCATGTAACCATTATCATGATGAACATCAATAAGTGAAGGTATATTGATATAAAGTGGATCGTCTCCAGGGCCATAGCTGCCATTTGCATCATGATTCCAAATATAAATCCTGTATCCTCTAAGGTTTAGTGGTATGGCCCTTTCTCAAGTTCCACTTAATATGCTATCTTCCCTTATCTTTGAAATTATAAGATTTCTTGTACCAATACTATGAAGAAATTCCTTCCTGACGATTTCATCCTTAGAATAATAATCTATCTCATTACCTCCTAAAACTAACTTTACATAGCCCTTGTTGATTGTTAGAAACTTATCATCATAGAGAATGTTATCAAATCTATTCTGATTGTGATCTTCGTTATTTATGTAATTTAAACTCCATTTCATATGAATAGTACGATCATCTATTGCGGATATTGACAAAAAACCCTTTTTTTTAAACTCTACAAGTATTGAATTTCCATCTAATGAAAAATTCAATATAGGACCTTCAACTGGAAAGGATGGCAATTACTGTGGAAAGAACTTTGAATCTAAATTTTCACGCAATATTGTATAACCTATTGAATCCATTGCAGTCTCTACTCCAAATATTTTCTCTAGGTCTGATAACTTTTTGTCCAATGACAGATTGACCATTTAAAATGTATATTTTTCTAGTTTTTGAATATTACTACTAACAATAGTTTTTTTGTTGGTAAATATAAATTCCTAATTAATTTAAATATCTTATATTAAATTAGAATTTCAGAAAAATTATTATAATATCTTCAATCAATCCAAAGCGTTTTTCTTGGACTTACTAATCAGGAATCTGCAGGTTCCGTGACCATTAACCCGTGTATGAGTAAAATTTACTTCCATCTTTAGGACATTTTCGAACAATTTTTGTTCCAAGGCACAAGCCTCATCAAATTTACTGGAAATTGCAAAAATAAGACAATTATACTCCAATAACTCAAATTTTTCTTTTCCTATCTTCTTAAACTCCGGAAGATAATCTTCAAGGAATCGAAGTCTAGTTAATTCCTCTAGACGGTCGTTTCCTGTTTTAAAAATGAGAGAGTCCCTATAATACGCCTCAATTTTGCTGAACCTCTCCCCAAGGAACTTTATAACTATTTCCTTGTTCTCGTTTTCTGCCAGGAAGTTGAGGAGAGATTGAAGAAGCACTTCAGAAGAAGATCCTAATACGGATGATGACGGTTGAATGAGATGGAATGTATAGTAAGGTCGTCCAATATTCTTCTTAGCTATTCTTCTTTCAACAATATGCCTGCTTTCCAACGACTGTAAATGTTTTAGGACTGCCATTTTTGATATATTGAGCCATTCAGAGAGATCCTTCAGCGACAAACCATTAGATTCTTCGAGCGCGATAATTACACGTCATTCTGTTGGATAACTATTCCATTGATTTTCTTGCGTCATAATATAATAATGGACTCTTACTTATAATATTTGAGTGACTTTACATTCATTTCTATCTTGATGTCACTGGATATTGTATTTTAGGCTCTTTTTGTGTTCTTTTTTGTATATGCTAATGAGTTTCCGTTATTATGTGATGAATTTTCTCAGACATTATGGGCTACATAATAGGTAGCAATTATAAATTTTATATAATGTAGATCATATATTCATCACGCCATTCCTCGTCTGGAAGACAATTAATGGGGAGCGCTATCTTGTGATGGGCTGGAACGGCAGGGTAAGAGGAAAGGTCAGGATTCTCAACGAGGTCTACATAGGGTACATGGATAGACTTGCATCCATGATAGAGCATCCATTAGAGAAGGTGGATGCATATTCTCTTTCATATGGTATAAGCTCGGCAGTACTGTGGGCCGATAAGAGGCTCCATATATCAGAAACTATAGATTCTGTTATTGGACACAAAGGTGCTGATCTCTCGCCGGGAAAGTATGCACTCATATTCATAATGAACCGTCTTTCCGATCCTGGCTCAAAGAGCTACATTGAAAGGTGGATAAGGAACGACTACGCATCGACAATATTTCCGAATCCCACTTCACAGGGGTTCTGGAACGTGATGGATCGTTTCTCCGATTATGATATGGAGGAGATAAGGAGAAGAATAAAGGATCGCCTCATCTCACTGGGGTACGATTTCTCTAAGATTTTCGTGGATGCATCAAATCTATACACATTCATGGGGGAAAACGAGATGGCAAAGAAAGGTAATAACAAGAAGCACCGCTATGATCTCAACCAGATATTATACTACATAGCTGCCAATTATGATTACATTCCTCTTTACGGTGAATCGTATCCCGGGAATATGCATGATTCAAGAACTTTCTCCATGATAGTGGATAAACTGCCGAAGGATGCAATTATCATATTTGATAGAGCATTCAACTCCGCTGATAACATAAAGATGCTCAGGGGAAGAAAGTATCTTGGCTCCCTTATACAATCAGACCACATGGACCTCATGAATTACCCACTGGAAAGGGATTCAATCTTCGAGACCTAAACGACTGTATACGGGGAATATCATCGCATAATAGTATAACATTCATCCAAACTAAAGAGGAAGAAAGTCAAGACATTCCTGAGGGAGTTCAGGACTGTTTACACAAGGGCAAAGGATATTGTAGAGAGGGGGATTCAGATTCTCTAGAAAAGGCCAGACTGTACCTTGAGAGCAGGAATCTGAATGAAACAATACTTCTTCCTGACCTGAAAACAGATCAGGAGAGGCTGAATGCGAGATTCAGGATATTCGGAAGGAAATCACTCTTCACTAACATAGAAAGTGCAGATGCCAGGGAGTTTATAGACCTTTAAAGGATGCGCACCATGGTGGAGCATTGCTTCAAGACTATAACCCAGGACCTTGCATCTCCAATATATCACCGGACTCCCCAGAAGATAAGGGTCCACATGTTCTTCTCTTTACTCCCCCTTCTTGTTCTCGCTGTAATATACAACGCAGTTAAGGATATATCTGGGGTCTCGCTCAACTCTATTCTCAATACACTCAGGGTAATAAGGATGACATTCATCGTAAACGGCAGAAATGTTGTTAAGAGACTGGATGCAAAGGGTGATGATGAAATAAGGATATGCGAGCGTCTTGGTATAACTGCATAGTTTCGGCACTACAGCAGATATAATCTGTGGATGCCATTAAATGCGCTATTGATAGACATTATTAATACAGGTACGTGTAAAGTCACGAAGTATAATTTATTTAATAAAGATTTATATAATATTATCTAAATTATTAAATAAGTATATCATGTATCGTTACAATATTTACTATGTAAGATAAAATTATTTTCTAATATAAAATTATCAATAGATAACTTTCTTATTTCTTTTAATGGTATTACCAACGATTAATATGGAAATGAAAACTATTCATATGAAAATGCTAATAGATGGAGAATGGGTAGGATCTAATGATAATGAGAAGTTAAAGAAATATAATCCTGTAGATGGGAAACCACTTGGATTATTTCCTGCAGTGAAGAAGGTAGACATTGATAGGGCGGTTGATGCTGCAGATAGAATGTTCTAGCAATGGAATGAACTTGGAAGTGTTGAAAGGTCCAAGTATATCTATAAGGCAAAGGAATTGATTGAGAAAAATAGGCAGGAGCTGGAGATTCTCTAATACTAGAAAATGGCAAAATTGTAAAGCAGGCCAAGGAAGAGGTGGATGGAGTCATAGATCAATTGCAATATTATGCTGAATTTGCCGAAAAGATAACCGGGGATGTAGTCGAAGGGTCAACATCAACAAGGAAGATCTTTCAGTATAAGGTGCCCTATGGAGTAGTAGTTGCAATAACTCCTAGGAATTTTACCGCAGGAATGGTTGTTAGAATGATAGTACCAGCGTTGCTCACGGGAAATACTGTTATAGTTAAGCCCAGTAGTGATACCCCGTTTACAGCCGAATGGATAGTTAGAAAATTTGTTGAAGTTGGAATTCCTAAGGGAGTTCTGAATCTTGTTACTGGTAAGGGCAGTGAGATAGGAGATTAAATAGTGGAGCACAGAAAAGTATCGTTGATCACTATGACTGGATCTACACCCACAGGACAGAGAATAATGGAAAAGGCCTCATCTAATATCGCCAAATTGATATTGGAGCTTGGGGGAAAAGCTCCTTTTATAGTATGGAGGGATGCAAATATCAGAAATTCTTTAAAATCCTTATTATGGGCTAAATTCTTTAATGCAGGGCAGTCTTGCATAGCTGCTGGAAGTCTTTATATTCACAAAGATATCTATGATGACTTTCTTGGAAAATTTGTTAGAGTTACTAAACGGCTGAAGGTTGGTGATCCATATACTGTGGACATGGGCCCTCTTATAAATAAGGGTGCGCTGGAGGCGACGGATGAAGTTGTCAAGAATGCCATCGATTTAGGTTCAAAGGTGCTCTTTGGTGGTAAGAAGCCAGAGCTTGGACAAAAATTTAATGGAGGATATTTCTAAGAACCAACCATCATAGAGAATAGAGATCAGAAATCCCCGCTTTTCCAGGAAGAGATATTTAGCCCGGTAATCGCTGCAATACCTGTCACGGACCCTGACGAAAAACTGGTTCTTGCCAATGATTCCAAATCTGGTCTAGCATCCTATTTATTTACCAAGAATCCTGAGATGATTTTTAAGTTTTCAGAATTAATCAGATTCGGCGAATTGTACATTAATATGCCTGGTCCTGAGGCCTCTCAGGGATATCACACCGGATTCAGACTTACTGGGCAAGGCGGAGAAGGAAGCAAGTATGGGATAGAGGAATATGTAAAACTTAAAAAAATATACATGGAATATTCAGGGAAGGAATTGAGTATACCTACAGTTAATGATGAACTGTTGAGATATTTAGATTAATTATTTTCTATTATTTTTAATAAGGAACATAAATCAGAATTTATAGAAAATAAAAGCATAAAACATCATGGAATATATATGAGTGGTAGAATCAGAAGAGGCGTGTTCAAATCTAAAAATGGAATCCTCGTTTGTGCTTATCTCCAAGCATAGTATGAAAGAATAAAAAAGGCAGTTCTTAAAGCATTTGCAGACGGGATATAGGGTACAGGGTTACACCCAAGAAATTTAAGCATCCCTGAATTAACAGGGATGATAACCTCTGAAGCTTGATATTAACAGCGTTAATAGAAATTGTAATCTTAAATTGTAGTATCTAACTCCTTGCATGTTCTAGTTTTACCCCGCTCTCAACTTTTCTTTTACAGTAAGCATAGAGTGCATCGTAAAGAGGGAACTGTAATTTCATATTTTCAAAATCTTCCTTTGCAATATTCCTGAACCCGAGTGCAGCAGCTTCCAGACCAGCAGATTCAAGTGGGGCATCAGGTATGGAAGCATCGGCACCTCTGACTATTTTCGCAAGTTCATATAAAACTGGATCTTTCAGTTTGTACTTCCTTATTATGGAATCAAAGCACACATATTCCCTTCCATCTTCTTCATAATGTGTCAATTCTACCCCTGGAGTATCAAAAGGAATAGCTCCTTCTTTCCTGGAAATCTCAATAACCTTTTCTATGGGGACTAACAAAAAAACTGCTTCCTTATCAACAAATCTTGATATTAACCAAGGGCATGCAATTCTATCAACCTTGGCCTTCTCCCTTGTTATCCATTTCATTATCATCTCATGTTTGGTCCAATATTAATTACTTATGATTTCATTATTATCTTCAATCTATAAGTTATGTAAATATATACGCATTATTAAATAAGCCCAATAACTTATTTAGCATTATAGAATAAGGTATAATCCATTCCATTTATTATAAAAATTATTATCAGTCACCATGAATGAATTAATTCCTTTTGTAGTTAATGTATTAGCATTACTGAAAAAGTAAAGTCAATAAATTCAAATTATCAACTATGATATATTACAATACAATTAATTATAGATTTCCATATTCTAAATATTTGTAAGAAATAAGGCATAAATAAATTGAAGCTGATACTTTTCTATTGTTATTGTTATATCCCCCTTATTTTTTAAATTTAAATAGAGGCAGAATAAAAATAAATTTATTTTTTACATTAATGTATAATTTTTTTGGATTATGTAAAATATGTTTTCCGCCTTTACAAATGAATTTTTAACCTTAATAATCCAACAGATTTCAATTACAGTTGCAGGTGTATTTTGTACATAATGATGTATAACATACGTTATACACCATTAATGATTAAGAAGTGCCTTCTTTAAATTATATTCCCTTATATTCCATAACTTTATTAATATTTTTGACCCCGGAATCTTTTTTAATAGGATAATAAAGAATTTTATCTCATACCATAAGAAGAATCTAAATATCTTTTTCCTTTCAAGTTTACGTCTAATAATCAGAGAAAAAAATGATTTTATGAGTATTGTATGGTATTTTATCATTTCATTTAGCGATAAATTATATTCATTATTATAAGTTAAGAATGCTAAATTTATCTTCACATCAGTAATGACGAATTCGATTGCTGCTTTTACTAGAGCTGATCTACAATTTTTGAACATATCCTTAAAATAGATATATGTCGTTATGTGCCGCTCTAGTATTTTTCTCTTTTCAGACAAAAATTTTTCTAAATCTCCCCCAGCATTTGCTTGAGATGAACTTTCATGCATACGATAAATAGTTAGTCTCTTTGAATCGCGATAGACCTTTCCTTGATTACACAAAGTAACTAAGAGCATAAAATCATCCGGAGAAAAATTAATCTTGTTTAGAATGTTGAGAAAGTCTGTTAATACCCTTTTCTTTATGCAAATAGAACTCATATTGAAAAGGATGGGAAGAAGGAGGAGATCGGATTGATTATCATTAATATATAATTCGGATTCTATATCATATCCAATTGCTTTGTGGGATATCTTGGTCAGATCCTCATTTGCATATGCTCTCGCATTGACATACAATGAAAGAGAAGGATCCCTGGAAAATACCTTTAGAACATTTTCCAATTTGGTTTCATTAAATAAGTCATCATCATCCAAAAAGCATATTATATCAGAATGTGAATTAATTAGTCCTAAATATAAATCCTCACCCATTTTTGAATTTTGGTTGGCATCAATATTGATAAAACCCTCTCTCTCTATAATTTCATCAATTTCCTTACTCTTGAAATTCTTGATTACTATTACTTCATAACGTGATTTGTTAATTGTCTGATTAATTACAGAATTGATTGCTTGATTCAGATACTTAGTTCTATCATGGGCAGTAATGATAACTGATATTTCCTTTAAATTTTGACCTTGATATTCCATATATTCCCCATGAACTTCTGTATAAAAATTTAATTAATCACTTAGTCTGATTGTTTTATTTCTGAAATGAATATATGCTTAAATTCAATCATTTCATAATCAAATTTGATATTCTTATCCCAATGAGGATTAACCCATTTAAAAAGAACTAAATTATTGTTAAAATAATCATAATAACTTCTAATCAATTCATGAGTTCCGGGATAAGGTTCTGCAACATTCAAAAAATAGGCCATCAAGAGAAATTGATTTAAGG
>Ga0208661_100112_pt1 | contig 17612 bp, 17 predicted proteins | sample ECHtaG_2_FD_187132 | JGI IMG/M metagenome (GOLD analysis project Ga0208661, IMG submission 187132) | Hot spring microbial mat communities from Yellowstone National Park, Wyoming, USA - ECH_C virus_MetaG (SPAdes) (version 2) | ecosystem: Environmental > Aquatic > Thermal springs > Hot (42-90C) >...
TATTGTTATGCATTCTCCTTCACATTCTATTAAGCAAGCTTGGCAGAGTATGCATGCATCGCTGTTAACCGCAACAGAAATGCCACCGCTTCCATTTTCATACTTCTCTGCAAAGTGGCGATGCCCATCTTGCACATCTTTCCATTTGTTATATACCTCGTCGTTTGTCTTTCCTTTCCACTGCTGTTCTGGTGGTGCTGGATCACTATTCACATCGCTTGCATTCCTATCTTTCATCTCAAACACAGCCACAGGGCATACATCGTGACAGTGCGCACATCCTGTGCACTTTGCTTTATCAACCCAGACCTTCACAAAATCACCATAACTAAGTCCTATAAATCATTTAAGTATAAAAACTATGCTGTGGAAACGTTTACACCCTCTACAATTACACTTGGCACGAAGTAGTATGTGCCTAAGGTATCCCATGATGTTGCTTGCGCTATGTCGTTACCCACTCTTGTTATGTTCATCATCATTCTTATCATATTGTCGCTTATTCTTATTCCAACCCCAGAACCAACATTAATTTGCTTTACCGCAAATTCTGGCGAGCCTTTCTTTATGTAAATTGCAAGATCCCTTGGCATTGTAGAAAAATCACCAGTTAGATAATTACTAAACCTTGTATACCATGTGTTTGTTATAAGTATGCCTTTGTCTATACTTGCTATTAGCTTATCAAGGCTCTGCTTCTTCTTATGTTCAACCACAAGCGTATTTGGGCTTGGATATACCAAACCTGCATTTCCTGTACTTCTTGTATTATACTTCTTTGCTGTGGAATAGTTGTGAAGATAGCGAATAAGCACACCTGCTTTTATTATTTGTGTTCTCTGTGTTGGGTAGCCTTCAGCATCAAATGGTGATGAGTTTATGCCTGTTTCTATAGAACCATCGTCGTACATGCTTAGCCCACTATTTGCAACATGCTTCCCCAACTTTCCGGTAAGAAAGCCACCAGTTTCAACATTGCCTATGCATGCCATGCTGTTTACATTAGAAAGCAGAACACCAGCTGGCGACCTTAGATATAACAGGTCATATAACCCATTATTTATCCTGTGAGTGGTATTGACATATTTGAGTAATTCAGCATTGCTTAATATTTTTTCAACCCTTATCTCGCTTAGCTTTCTGCTCGAGACCGTATCCTGAATAGAAAGGCCCTTATCGAAAATTCTCAAAGAAAGCCTTGCCTCAGTGCCATTTGAACTTGCTTCTACTCCTTTGCTTGTAGCTATCGAATAATTAGAGCTTGAGAGATGGAGCGTACCTGCAAGGTTCTCAGCGTTAACCTTACTTATAATATCATTCGCAAGCTCAGCGGCACCATCTATACTCATTTCATCTATCCTTCTGTCAAATATAACAGTATTTTTGTATTTAAAAGGACCTTCTGCAATACCATAATAATCCTCTTTTGGCTTTGCAGCACTAATCGCCTTCTTGGCATTATTTATGCTCTGCCTTACACTTTCTATATCTAATTTTTCTATGCTTGTAAAGGCTATCTTCTTATCTTTTGTTACGAAAAGAGAACCTTTCTCTCTTTTCTTCTCAACTATAGAATCAAGCTTGTAATTTGCAATCTTTAGATATGTGGAATTATAGCTTGATGTAGTTACAACTGCCTCATCAAAGCCTTCATTCATTACTATTCTAAGTATCTCACTTGCATCCATTTTCTCAGCCGAATTTCAAAAGCACAGAAGGGCCGCCCATCATTACAGGCACACCCTGCATAGGCTCACCTTTGCCACAATTTCCTGGATAAAGTTCAAAATCGTTTCCAAGCAAAGAAACTGCCTTCCAAAAATCAAAAGTGCTTGAATCAAGCTTATAGTTCTTTATTGGCACGCTTGGCTCGCCATTTTTAATTAAGTAAGCCTCGTTTCCTTGGTATCTAGCAAAGCTTCTCGTATCATCTATGTTCCATTCTGTAAAACTCTTTATGTATATGCCGTTTTTTGCTTCGCTGAAAAGCTCTTCGATATTTGCGTTTCCTTTTTCTAGGTATGTATTAGACATTCTTATTATAGGCTCATTTGAGTAAGAATCGCTTCTTGCTGACGCATTGCTCCTTTTTCCCATAAGATATGCATACTCTCTATTGAGAAGAAGCTCGTTTTGGATACCTTCTTTTACAAGGATCTTTGGCCTTGCCTTTACTCCCTCATCATCGTACAAGAAAAAGCCGTATGAATTTTTTATTGTAGGATCATCGATTATATTTACCTTTTCGCTTCCTATTTCACTACCTAAATTAGAACTGTTTAAGTAGCTTAATCCTGCTTGTGCTGCCTCTCTACCAAACACCCTATCTGCTTCGCTTGGATGCCCTATACTTTCATGCACAGCTATACCAACAATCTCAGGTGAGGCAACTACATTCTTTATTTTTGAAAGTTCATAATTACTTAGGGATTTACCATTCTCAAGCACGTTGTGCAACACTTTTATTTCTTTCTCTAATTTTTGTTCTAATTCATCTATTTTTAAAAGTTCATAGCCGCCAGTCTTACCAAACTCTATTGTTCTTTGCCTACTCTCCTTTCCTTTGCCTACTATTATACTAAAAAATCCGCTTACTCCGGGCAAGCTACTTCTTATCCTTGTACCATCTGAATTTATCAAATATGTTTTAGACCTTCCTGTGCTCACGTATAATGATCTAAAGCTCACACCTTCCTTTTTTACAAAATTGTCAAGCTCTTCTAGATCCTTTGGCAAATTTGTATATGAATCCTCTATCTTTATTTTTTCACTTACTTTATAATCCGCTTTCTCCACCTTCTCTTTAGAAAGATATACCTTATTTCCATTGAAGGGCTTGAACCTAAAAGCATCTTCAACCGCTTTTTTATTTAGCTTGTTTGTAGAAAAAGTTAATAAACTGCCTTTACTTATAAGCCTTATTCTTATGCCAGAGCTCTTAAAGATCGCTAAGCCGCTTGGCTTTCCTTGCTCTATAGAGTAAGAAGCACCTTCGCTAAGCTCTATGTATGCTTCTACAAAATCAAAGCCTTTCTTTAAACCGAGGGAGACTGCATAATCTGCAATCTCCTCATAGTTTTGCATTATGGTCAGCCAAACAGGCTAGCCAGGCCGCCAGCTGCCTCTTCTTCACTCTTCTTTTCCTCTTTCTCTTCTTTCTTTTCCTCCTTCTTTGCTTCCTGCTGAGGAGCTACCGCTTGCGTTGTCTGTACATTCTGTACGTTCTTAATCACTTCCTTTATATTCACACCTTTTAGCGATGCTACCACAGCCTTTGCCTTTGCTTCGTCTGGCTGAAACCCTGCGGCTTCAACTACCTTCATGAGATCTTTCTCGTTTATCTCTTTTCCAGCTGCGTCAAGCAAAAGTGCAGCATATATATATTCCATCTCTTTTCACCTCATAGAATATTATTCAATATTAGCGCTCAATTTGATATTTAGAGCTTCTGCAACAGCTTTTGCAAGAAGCTTCTCTACAATCTCAGGCTCGTATATATTTGCGCTCAAGCCCAAGCCAAATGCTGAAAGGTATGCTTTTCTTATCAATGCTTCTACGTTGTATTCTGTCACATAGCCTGCTTCTATAGTAAGGTTGTATGCTCTCTTGAATGCTACAGCTATATCATTCACCACACTTTCCCTTGTTATGCTGAATACCTCTTTTGTAAATAATATATTGTTGTAAACAGCCCCTGTAAGCTCTGGTGCAACCTCAAATGGGAATATGTCGAGCATTCTTAGCGCCTTTGAAACCGCAAGCGTTATCTTTCCACCCTTTGGCACAAGGACTTTGCTCTTTGCTATTATCACTTTACCTTTTTGTATCTGCACGTCTATGCCTGCCGCCTTAAGATCTGTTACCCCTTGACCTGGAGGTATACTTGTCTCTCCTGCTTCTATCACTATATCGCTTGGTGCAATCTGGTTTGGCTTTGCGGCAAGTTTTAGTTTGTTTGACTTCAGCTCATTATAAAGCTCTACGGGATCCTTATTAGACAAGACAAGCACGCTATTCTTGTCGATAAATTGAGAAAGCTTTGAAAGATTAGGATCGGATTCGATTGTTTTAAGTAGAAGATTCTTTCTTGCAAATACAATTTTTGTATCACTTCTTAAAGAATTCCTCACCTTTTGCAAAAGCCTATCTGGTATTGCATTTATGGGCATAACGCCTACAGTCTTGTAATGCTTAACCTCTTCTCTTAGCTTGTTTACAAGCTCTATCTTATCTTTTTTTAGCATAGGCATAAAGACCACTACAATAACTTGAGGGGCTTACTCATGCTTAACTTGACAAATATTGATTTAATATGTGTTTGTCCAACTTTTCTTGAAATGTTGTTTATTACCTCTTTTATGTTTTCAAATATCTCCTCAGGCTTCATATCCTCGCTACCAACAACTGTGTGAACAGTAGGCAAGAACCTACCTTTGCTTTTTATTACTATCCTTTTTGATATGTTTGAAACAAACTTTTCAAGATCGCTTGGATTAAATAAAGGCTTTGGCATTTTATTTCTAGGCCCTAAGAACTGACCAAGCTTCTTGGCTATCTCAGGCATGAGGTTTGGCTGGGCAAGAAGCTCGTAGTTAAGCAAAGAGTTAAGCTTTTCCTTATCGTTTGCTATTGAATCTATCTTTGTTCCATCTATTACCTCAACACCTAGCTGCTGGGCCTTTGAGATAAGATTTCTATCAGTTGCAAAGATCGCTGCCTTTCCAACCTTGCCCTTGCTGTAAGGCAGTATTATTTCCATGTTGAGCCTGTTATCCTGCTTTGAGAAATCTATACCCTTAAAATTTATTGCAAGCTCTACGCTCTGCTTAAACTTTCTCTTACCCTTCTCCTCAGCTAGGAACTTTGAGAACTGATCAAATTTATCTTCTAGCATAAAATCCCTCCTGCAAAACTGCAGTGCTTGCGGGAAAACAAGCCTGAGCTTTAAGATATTATGAAGACAAATATATAAAAACTTATCTAACTGATGTCAAGAGATTATACAATGTATTCTTCACCAAGCTTTGGAACATGTGCTTCGTATCTGTTTGAAAGGTACCTGGCAAACTCCTCACTCTTCTTCTCTTCGCCATGGATAATGAAGACCTTCTTTAAGCCCTCTAAATCACTTACAAGCTTTTGGAGTTGTGGCCTATCAGCATGAGCAGAAAGATGGTAAAGCTCTACAGCCATTTTAATGCTTACCTTTCTTCCATTTATCTCAAGCTCCTTCACACCATCTGCAAGCTTTCTTCCTGGCGTGCCCTCTGCCTGGTAGCCTACAAGGATAAGCTTGTTTAACTCGTTGCCCGCTAGCTTTTCTATATACTTCATTACAGGCCCACCTGTCATCATACCGCTAGTTGTAACTATAATTCCTGCTTCATCCTCGTGTATCGCTCTGCTTCTGCTACCCTTTGTATCGATTATGTGGAAGTTTTTGCTCTTGAAAGGATCATCCTCGCTCATTAATATTCTTTTTTGGAGCTCTTCCCTGCAGTAAATTACATTGTGCCTGTGTATACGCATTGCCTTGTTGATCATACCATCTACATATATAGGCACCTTCGGCAAAAGGCCAGATCTTATGTAATCATCAAGTATGAAAAGAACCTCCTGCGCTCTGCCAACGGCGAAGCTTGGTATTATTATCTTCCCACCTTTCTGTATTGTCTCTTTTATGCTCTTTAACATATTGCCAAGCTGCTCCCTCTCCGATGGAAATATATCATTATCCCCACCGTATGTGCTCTCTGTTAGCAAAATATCGGCATGCAAGTGCTCAACATGCGCTGCATCAAGAAGCCTCGTCTTCCTCAGATTTATATCTCCAGTATACAAAAGCTTTTTGCCGTCTCCACTTACCTCTATGAGCCCACTTCCTAAGATATGGCCAGCTGGAATAATTCTTAGCTTTAAATCGTTTATACGAAACTCTTTATGATATTCTACAAGCTTAAAGCCCCTCTGCATTCTTGCTAGACCTTCTTTTGTTATGTTGCTTGGGTTAGATATTCTTAGATAATCGCTTATAAGAACATTAGAAAGCTCGAATGTTGGTTTAGTAGCATATACAAAACCTTTCCAGCCTGTTGAGAATACATGTGGCAGGTAACCAACATGATCAAGATGCGCATGTGTTATTATTATTGCGTCAACATCATTTAATTCATCATCTTTTATTATAGGGTATTCTTCCTTCTCGCCGAGCTTAACACCACAATCAAGAAGGATTTTAGTATTTGAGCTTTCTACGAGTATACAGCTGCGCCCGACCTCGTGCGCAGCGCCAAAAAATTTGATTTTCAAAAAAACACCTTTAATTACTTTCTATATCCTCGTTCTCATCAGCATTAGTCTTACCATTCTTGTTCGTTTTATCTTTTATTATTGCAATATCTGCCAAGCTGATCTCCTGCTGTTTAGGAGGATTTCTTCTTTCCTTAGGTTTCTGCTTCTTCTTGCCAAGGAGGGCCCTTAAATTATCATACAAATCGTCAAGCTTCTTCTCTGATTCCTTAACGAGCTTTTCCTTCTCTTCTATTTCTTTGTTAAGCTGTTCTATATCTGAGCTAAGAAGCTCTGCACGCCTTTTTAATCTTTTGCTCTTTATAGCTTTATCGAGCTCCTCATTCACTTCGTTTATGCGCCTTATTAGCTCCTTCTCAGCCTCAAGGGTGGAAGCTTCTGTAGATATTTTAAACTCGAGCTTTTCTTTTAGTCTAAGCAGATAGCCTATCTTCTTTTCTTCCTTATTATTCTCAAGCAGCTTTAGTATTGCAGACTGTTCAGCCTTCTTAAAACCGATTTTCTTCCTAAGCTTCTTTAGCTCGTCTATTATGCCGAACCTTTTTTTCTTTTCTTCCTCTATATTCTTTTTAAGTTCTTCTATTCTAGGATCTTTTGGTTCTTCTTTAATTACATTCTCGACACTACCTACATTTGGCTGAGCCATATCTTCATGCTGGGCTGTGTTCAATTTATTCGCATCTCCGGTACTAGCATTAACTTCATCACTTTTCAGTAAATCGCCTTTTCTAATAGTTTATTATAAACATCCAATAACTTATCTGTTGCATTAGGTATAGAAAACTCTTTAGCTAGAGCAACAGTATTTCTCTTATATGCTTCAGAATTATTTAAAACCTTTTCTATTTTTCTTGCGCATGCTTGGTAATCATTTGGTTTAAATTTTTCTCCTGTTTTACCATTCTTAATTATTTCCTTCAATGCAAGGAAGTTTGCACCAATAACAGGTTTTCCGCAGGCCATCGCTTCTATAGCTACAACTCCTTGTGTCTCAAATGTAGAGGGCATGCAAAGCATATCAGAAGCAGCATAATAGCTTGGCAGCTCTTGATCAGGCACAAAACCCGCAAATTTTACATTATCTGCAATGCCTAGCCTTGCAGCAAGCGTTTTGTAATGGTCCATCGCAGGACCATGCCCAACAATAAGATAAGATATGTCGCTTCTCTTTTTTGAGAGAAGTTTTGCAGCCTTAAGCATAACCTCTATCCGCTTCTCCTTACTTATTCTTCCCACATAAAGAACAACATGCTCCTTAAGATTATGTTTCTTCTTTATAGCTTCACCCTCTACCTTTGTGTTGAATTTAGTCATGTCGACTCCGTTAGGCACAACGACGACGTTTGGTATTCTGTTTCTTTCCAATATTTCTTTTACTGTATTTGAAGGGGCTGTTGTAACATCGCATCTTCTATAAAAGAATTTTGTATACTCCCACAAGTACTTGCTTGTAAATTTCTTGAGAAGCTTGTTTTTAGGATAGTACTCGTCAAGAATCTTTTTATTGTTTATAAAGGTGTGGAAAGAACCAACTATAGGTAGCTTCATAACCCTCGCTATTGTAAGAGCTGTGAAGCCCATAAAGAACGGTGTTTGAGCATGCATTATGTCTATCTTCTCCTTTTGTAGCTCCAATACAGTATGATACGGGAATAAGGCAAGCTTATATTGGGGATATGGTTTGAAGCTTATTCCAGAGACTATGTGCACATGGCTATTTGAATATATTTTTTTAGATTTAGCATCACCACTTGCAAAAATATATACATCATGCCCCCTCCTCTCAAGCTCTTTCTTAAAGCCAAGCATAGATGTTACCACGCCGTCGACAGCGGGCAGGTATGTATCAGTATAGAACGCAATCTTAAGCTTATCCATAGAACCAGTTCCTTCCTTTATTCCTATTTATCTACTAATTTTAAATAATTTAGCTCCCTCATCCCCTATCTCACGAAAAGGGACCTCCCGCAAGCGGAATTAAAAATCGAAAGTGTTTTTATAATTTATATTACATATAGTATTGATTTAGATGATAAAATATTGGGAGTTTGAAGACGCACCTCTAAAGGAAAAGCTAAAGAACCCTAATGTTAGGGAGCTTGCCAAGATATATTTTGAAAATGAGACAAAGGCATATAGGTTTGCTAAAGCGCTTATTGAAGTAAAGAAGCATGGTGAGCTCAGGCTTAAGGATTGCGGCAAAGAATTACCGCTTGCTACATGGAAGCGATATCTTGACTTTGGTGTTAATGTTGGTATATTGAAGCATGAGAACAATGCTTATTCGTTTACAGATAGGTATTCGAAGCCGCTGAGGAACATTGCTACCTATATAAAATCATGGATTGATTCGCAGAATATAGAGGATGTTGACACACTTTTTGCAAATGCCAAAACAGAGAAGCAGAAAAAGAGAGGCGGCAAGAAAGCCTTAGAGAATGAGAACATACAGGAAGAAAGCAAATCAGGCGATTCAGAAAATGAGCAAGATACAAATGCATCAACTTATGAGAACAAGACAGAGCAATAGCATGGCTACTTATAATGCCACTTAACGCCTGTCTTTGTATCTTCTATTATTATATTGTACTTTTCCTCTATCTCCTTTCTTATACGGTCTGCCTTATCAAAATCTTTTTCTTTTCTCGCTCTTTCTCGCTCTTCTATAAGCTTCTCCACCTCATCTGGTAGCTTCTTCTCCTCTAGCTCTTTTTTAAAGTCAAGGCCAAGTATTGTATCAAAATCAAGCATTATCTCGATAACCTTCTTTGCTTCTTCTGCTCCAATCTTTCCATCGCTTAGCCTTTTGTTTTCGTAGCTTATAAGTGCATGCATTTCTTTAAGCGCATTTGGTGTGTTCAAATCATTGTTTAGCTCTTCAAAGAACTGCCTGTGGAATTTTTCTAGCTCCTTTTCAATATCTTTACCAAACTCCCTCTCCTCCTTCACCGCATTCATTTCCCTTATGAAATTATAAATGCTCTTAAGCGTCTTATCTGCATTTTCAAGAGCTTCAAAGGTGAAGTTTTGCTGGCTTCTGTAGTGGCTAGATAACAGGAAAAATCTTAGCGATAGTGGGGAGTAACCTTTGTCTATTATATCTTGCACTGTGTATATATTTCCAAGCGACTTTGCCATCTTCATATTGTTTACTGTTAGGAAAGAAACATGTATCCAATAATTTACAAACTTCTTGCCTGTTGCTGCTTCTGACTGGGCTATCTCGTTTGTGTGGTGTATTGGTATATGATCTATGCCACCACAATGAATGTCAAAATGCTCACCAAGATACTTCATACTCATCGCACTGCACTCGATATGCCAACCTGGAAAGCCACGACCCCATTCAGAGTCCCATACCATCTCCTTCTCATCGCCTTTTGCAAAGCGCCATACCGCAAAGTCTGTTGTATTCTTTATGCCTGCAGCCCTCTCAACCCTTGCACCGGCCTTAAGGTACTTGTTAAGTTCATCGAAGCTCATGCCCGTAAGCATGCCGTAATCTTTAAACTTAGAGGTATCATAGTAAATACCTGTAGAGACCTTGTATAAGTAGCCCTTCTCATCGAGCTTTTCTATAAGAGCAAGCATATCATTTATGTGTTCAGTGGCCCTTGGCATAACATCTGGCATTATTATATTGAGTCTCTTTATATCTTTCACAAAAGCCTCTTCGTAAAATCTTGCCACTTCATATGCGCTCTTATGCTCCTTTCTTGCTTCTAGCTTTATCTTATCCTCACCTATATTTGAATCTCCAACAAGATGCCCGACGTCTGTTATATTCATCACATGCTTTACCTTGTAGCCGTTGTGGAGCAGCGTTCTCTTAAGAATATCTTCCTGCACATACGTTCGCATATTACCTATGTGTGCAAACCAGTATACTGTAGGGCCGCATGTATAAATTCCAACGCTCCCCTTCTTTATGCTTCTAAAAGGCTGTATTTTGCGTCCAAGTGTATTATATAACTTAAGAACCATCACATCAACTTACTATCTGCTGGTTTACAACGATACCAGGTGTTTGTATTGGAACAGCACTCTGATAAAAGTCGCCAACAGCTATATAGTCAAGCCTATTTACAACAGTGCCAACCACATTTGCAACTACTCTAACGCTTACATTCTGACACATAAAAATTGCAATAGGTATGCTTGCGTTTTCGAATTGGCTTGTTGGATAAAGATTGCCTGGCGCATTGTAGGTATTGTAGTGTGTTATTATTACAGGCTTGCCATCCTTTATTATCTCAATATATAGCTGTGCGTTATAAGGTGAAATTATTTTGAAGTTAAGATAAGGCAATACAACCTTAAATGGTTTTGAAGTAAGATTTCCTGTCTGTAAGACAAGGCCGCAATGATATGTTGTTGCAAAGAAATTACCATTGTAGCCCATCCATGTTGTGTTATAATAGCATGAATTGGTGTTAGCCCATGTAATATTTAGTGGTGCACTTCCAAAACCATAGCCTGTTAAGTTCCAACCTTCATATGTACCTGTAGAGAAATTGCCATTTTCCAAGGCCAATGTTTTATTTGGTGATAGGCAGCTACCAATAGGAGGTATCGTCGTTGTTGTTGTGCTAGTTAGATTTTTATTATTAATGGTGGTAGTTAAGGACGAAGTTGTTGGTGCTACTGTAGTGGTTGTTGCTATGTGCTTGCCGTACCCTATGTGCAAGTACCAGAGCAGGAATACTACTATAAGGAAAATGCCCATCACTAAATAGGCTATGGCTCCTTTATGCATATAAGCACCAAATAGATTTGGCTATCAACATATAAAAATCTTATATACTAAATATTCTTGCGATAATTTGTATGGTGTTTTAATGGGAAGTATACCTAGAAAATGGAAAAAGAAAGGAAGAATGCGCTGGAAGTGGGTAAAGAAGAGAAGAAGAAGATTAAAGAGAGCGCAGAAGAGAAGGGTCGGCAAGCTCTAGGTAAGGGTTCTTATCTGGTATCTGCCACGCTTCTCTATTTCGACAAGCTTTCTGAATATATCACTTGATCCTGTATAAGCTTTAGCATAGGAATCTGCAAGCACCTTATACTGCTTCTCATTTAGAGAGCGCTTCATCAAAAGCAAGTCTATCGCCTTTTCTTCTATACTTTTGCTTATCTCTGCTAATCCAAAATCTATCACATAAACACTATTTTTGCTCACAATTATGTTTGCAGGAGTAAAATCGCCATGTGCAATATCGGCTTTGTGCATTTTAGCAAGAAGAAGGCCTGTTTGCCTTAGTAGGTATTGGCTCTTCTTTACGTCGCGTAGTAGTTTTCCTTCAAGATAGCTCATATAGATTGAGAATTTTCCAACGCTAATAAGCCTTGGTGTTTTAACTCCAGCCTCAAATGCCCTATATAAAATCCTAGCCTCGTTCCTAGTTCTTGCGAGCCTAAGCTTTTCATCTAAGCTTGCTTCTCTATACTCTTTTTTAATCCTCTCTTTTACTACTAATCGCTCGCCAAATATTTCTTGCATGTATATTTTTGCCTCTGCCCCCTCACTCAGTATCTTCAAGGAACCACCGCCTTTTCAATCCTATACCTTTGCTCTATGCCACATTCTTCTATTTTGCTAGTATAATCACTCTTAATAAGCCTTTCAGCAACATATGCAATCATTGCTCCGTTATCTCCATTGAACTCATTTGGTGCAAAGCCAAACTTCACATTATGCTCTTTGGCTATATTGCCTAGCATCTCCTTAAGCCTCGTACTTTGTGCAACGCCACCACAAACGCAAAGCTCCCTGCTTTTTGTAAGTAGAAGTGCCCTTTCTGTCGCCTCGCATATCATGCTAAAAGAAGTCTCTTGCAGAGAGTAACAAAGGTCTTTATTGCTTACTTTTCCTATAAGCTTTTTAGCATAAGTCAGAAGGCCTGTAAATGCAAAGTCCATGCCCTTTACAGTATAGGGCATTTCTATATATTTCCCACCTTTTGCTTCTTTCTCAACGCTAGAGCCCCATGCGGGAACAAGTTTGAGCTCCCTTGCAAATGAATCAAGCATGTTTCCAATGCCTATATCGAGTGTTTCTCCAAGAACGTGGTAATGTCGATAAGGCTTGTCAACAAGCTTTAATATTTGTGAATTGCCGCCACTTACATAAAGTGCAAGCGGATCATTTAAACCCGCGACATGCTTAGTTATCTCAATATGCCCCACCCCGTGGTTTACTTGTGTTATTGGTATAGCAAACTTATTTGCTATTGTCTTTGCGGCTAGCTCACCAACTTGAAGACAAGGCCCTATACCTGGTCCACGCGTATAACCTATGCCTTCTATTTGTTTTAAGCTTATACCAGCTTTCTTCAAAGAATATTCTATAACCTTGCCAACATTCTCTATATGGAATTCAGCCACTTTAGAAGGTATCATGCCTCCGCTGCCTACATTGTATGATATTTTTTCATTAGCAAGTATCTTCCCATCTCTTACTATGCCTACCCCTAGCGTATGTGCACTGCTTTCTATTCCCATTACAAGCATGATAATATCTTTAAATTCAAAATTTAAAATCTTGCTGAGTAACAAAATTTTTGTAAGTTTATTAATTTCTTAGTTGTAAATACGTAATACGATAGAAAAAGGAAGCTTTGAACGTCTTTAAAGGCTAAAAGAGGAGAATGATGAGAAGAAAAAACTTCTTATACTTCGGCTAACATTAGAATGTGCATAAAAGGAAGTATAAGATTTGATATAAATATTTATAAATGTTATTGCTTAATATAAATAGAGCCTGTATGTGTATTCTTAGCGAGCGCTCATTTTAGGTGGATGTCTTGGTAGAAGAAACGGAGCACATATTAGTACCAGTTCATGAGTTATTAACAGATGCTGAGGCTAAGAAAGTTTTAGAAGAGTTGCATGTAAATAAGGAAGATCTACCTAAAATATTCGAGAGCGACCCGCAAGCCAAAAAATTAGGTGCTAAACCAGGTCAGATTATAAAGATATATAGAAAAGATCCCCCCTTCCAAGCTAAAAATAAATACGTATACTACAGGCTTGTTGTAAAGGGTTGATTTATGGCGAACGAGATACTCGAAGCATATTTGAGCTCAGCTTCTCTAGTCCAGCAGCAGATCGAGAGCTTCAACAGATTTTTAGATTTTGGTATTCAGCGCGTTATAGCAAAACAAGGTTCGATACAGCCAAACATAGAAGATTTTTCACTTAAGCTAGGCAGAGTTAGGCTTGAGAAACCTTCAATAATAGAAGCAGACAGTTCAAGGCGCAGCATAATGCCTAATGAGGCAAGGCTAAGAAATCTTACATATGCAGCGCCAGTATTCCTAGAGTTTATACCTGTTATAAGAGGTATAGAGAAAGAAGCATCGTATGGCGAAGTTTTCATAGGAGAGCTGCCTGTAATGGTAAGAAGTAATCTCTGCCATATGAAGAATATGCCAAGGGACCAGCTTATAAAGAGTGGCGAAGATCCTGATGATCCAGGTGGCTATTTCATAATAAAAGGTACAGAGCGTGTTCTTATAGGCTTAGAAGATCTTGCACCAAACAGGATAATTACAGCAAAGGAAAAAGGTGGCACAGAGGTTACAAGTAAAATTTTCTCTACTGTCGGCACATTTAGGGCAAGGTGCGCCGTATCAAGAAATCAGCGCGGATCATTTGTTGTAAACTTCCCGAATGGGCCTAAGAATACAGAGCTTATACTTTTACTAAGGGCTCTCGGCCTTACAGTAAATGATATAATTAAGCAGATAGAATCTATACAGGCTGTCAAGAATGACTTTATCTACAATATAGAGAGCAGCGAAGCAAATGATATTGGCCCTTCAGAAGCTATACTGAAGATAGGAAAAGAGGCAGCGCCAGGACAAGCTGAAGACTATCAGAGGAAGCGCGCAGAAACAATATTAGACAATTACTTGCTCCCTCATATAGGCATTACCCCTGAGGATAGAAAGGAAAAAGGAAAATATCTTATCGAAGCAGCGAAAAGAGCCTCGCTCGTTGCTAATAAATATCTTAAACAAGATGACAAAGACCATTATGCAAACAAGAGGCTAAAGCTTGCTGGTGACCTAATGGAAGAGCTTTTTGCTTATGCCTTCAAGTTTTTTGTAAAAGATGTTAAGTACCAGATAGAAAGAACAAGTGCGCGTGGAAGGAGAATGAGCATACAAACTATAGTGAGCTCAGATACGCTAACTGAAAAAATCCTATATGCGATGGGTACAGGTACGTGGGTTGCTGGCCAGACTGGCGTATCGCAGGTTCTTGACAGAACAAATCTGATGAGCACATATGCTCATTTAAGGCGTGTAAAGTCACCGCTTGCAAAGAAGCATCCTCACTTTAGGGCTAGAGACGTTCATGGAACACAGTGGGGCAAGATATGCCCTTCCGAATCTCCAGAAGGCCAGGAGGTAGGACTTACAAAATATCTTTCAATGATGGCAAAGGTAACAATAGGTGCTGATGAAAAGTTCACAGAAGAGAAGTTAAAGGAGCTCGGCTTGAAGAAGGATTAATAGGTGGTGTTTTGGCTAAGAAAATAAACGAAAAATGTTATGTTTATCTAAATGGTAAGATTATAGGCTACGTAGAAAATGGCGAAGAGTATGCAAATGAGATTAGACGTGCTAGAAGAAACGGCATTATCTCTGGAGAAGTGAATGTTGCATACCTTAGCAAGGAAAATGTGGTTCATGTAAATACAGATGTTGGGAGAGTAAGAAAGCCTTATATTATTGTCGAGAACGGTAAATCAAAGTTAACCCCTGATCTTCTTGAAAAGCTGAAGAAGAAGGAGATAGATTTCAACTATCTTGTCAGGCATGGCATTATAGAATACCTTGATGCCGAAGAGGAAGAGAATATTCTTGTTGCATTAGATGAAAGCAAAATAACAAATGAGACAACACATCTAGAAGTAGACTTGGATTCAATATTTGGTTTTACTCTAGGTTCAAGCCCATATCAAGAGCACAATAGCGCGGCAAGACATGCGATGAGCGCAAACTTTATAAAACAGAGCGAAGGTCTATATGCTACAAACTTCAATTTAAGATTTGATTCAAGGTCTTACATACTCTTTTATCCGCAGGTTCCTCTGATAACAACAGTTCCTTATAAGGCAGCTAGGATAGAAACACATCCGAGCGGCCAGAACTTTGTTGTAGCACTTGCATCATACTATGGCTATAATATGGCTGATGCTGTAGTGATAAACAAGGCTGCCGTAGATAGGGGCTTGGGAAGAAGCATGTTTTATAAGACCTATGCTGATGAAGAGAGGAGATATTCAAGTGGTCAGAAGGATTCTTTTATGATTCCACCTCCAACAGCAGAGGGCTATATGGGAGAGAGTGCTTATTCAAAGTTGAGTGATGACGGTATTGTAGAACCTGAGACAAAAGTCGACGAGGGTGATGTATTAATAGGAAAGGTGGCACCACCAAGATTTTTGGAAGAGAATCTAGGTGCAACAGGATTGGAAGAAAAGATAAGAGATGATTCTATAGCCCTAAAGGCTGGCGAATATGGTGTTGTAGACAGCGTAGTCATTTCAGAGACAACAGGCAAGACAAAGATAGTAAAGGTAAGGGTTAGAAGTTTGAGAATACCTGAAAAAGGAGATAAGTTTGCAAGCAGACACGGGCAGAAGGGCGTTGTTGCACTCGTTGTTCCACCTGAGGATATGCCTTTCACAAAAGATGGTATAGTGCCAGATCTTTTGCTTAACCCGCACAGTATACCTTCAAGACTTACATTTGGCCATTTACTAGAGGAGCTTGCAGGCAAGGCCGCGGCATTTACAGGAAAGCAGATAGATGGCACGCCGTTTGCTGAGCAGGGTGATAAAAGGATTGAAGAGTATGCAAAGATAGTAGAGCAGCATGGCTTCGCTAGATATGGTGAAGAGATATTATATGATGGTATAACGGGCGAGCCATTCAAGTCTGAGCTCTTTATTGGAATAGCCTATTACAACAGGCTTTACCATATGGTTAGCAACAAGCTGCAGGTAAGAAGCAGGGGTCCTGTACAAATATTGACACACCAGCCTACAGAAGGAAAGGCAAGGCAGGGTGGTCTTAGGTTTGGAGAGATGGAAAGGGATGTGCTTGTAGGTTATGGTGCAAGCTTGCTGCTCAAGGAAAGGCTCCTTGACCAGAGCGACAAAACAAAGGTTCTTGTATGTAAGGAATGTGGTAATATAGGATATCATGATTATATAAAGAAGGTTGATGTTTGCCCGATATGTGGAAGCAACAATCTAGAGGAGGTTGAGATAAGCTACGCTTTCAAGCTCCTCCTCGATGAGATTAAGTCTTTGCACATCTTCCCTAAAATAAAACTGAAGGAGTGATATTTTATGCAAGCCGAATCTATAGATTATATAAAGTTTGGTATACTCTCGCCAGAGCAGATAAGAAAGCTCAGCGTAGCAAAGCTTACTGTGCCAGATACATATAATGAAGACGGCTACCCAATCGACGGCGGCCTTGTAGATCAGAGGCTTGGTGTTATTGATCCAGGTCTTGTTTGCAAAACATGCGGTGCAAGAGCAAAGGTGTGCCCAGGCCACTTTGGTCACATAGAGCTTGTAAGGCCAGTGATACATTCTGAATTTGCCAAAATAATATACATGCTACTTCAATCAACATGCCAGGAATGCGGCAGGGTTTTGCTTAATGAGGAGCAGATATCTGATCTAAAGGAAACAATGAGACAGATTGTTGTAAGTGAAGGCGAAGAAGCTACAGATATTGACAAGATAAATGAGAAAAATCAAATATTAAAGAAGCTTAGAAGCATAAAGAAGTGTCCACACTGCGGTGCTGTTCAGCAAAAGATCAAGTTTGAAGCACCAACATTCTTTTATATTGGAGATAGAAGGCTTAAGCCTGACGAGATAAGGGATAGGCTAAGCAAGATAAGCGATGAAGATCTAAAGCTTCTCGGCATAGACCCTACAACAAGCAGGCCTGAATGGCTTGTTCTTACAACCCTTCTTGTGCCTCCTGTAAATGTAAGGCCTTCAATAACGCTAGAGTCTGGAGAAAGGAGCGAGGATGACCTTACACATAAGTTAGTAGAGATAATGCGTATAAACCAGAGGCTTGAACAAAACATAAACGCTGGAGCTCCACAGATAATTATAGATGACTTGTGGGAACTTCTTCAATATCACGTTACAACCTATTTCAACAACGAAGCACCAGGTATACCACCAGCAAGGCACAGGAGTGGAAGAGCACTTAAGACGCTTGCACAAAGATTAAAGGGCAAAGAGGGCAGGTTTAGGTATAATC
>Ga0208661_100120_pt1 | contig 16541 bp, 18 predicted proteins | sample ECHtaG_2_FD_187132 | JGI IMG/M metagenome (GOLD analysis project Ga0208661, IMG submission 187132) | Hot spring microbial mat communities from Yellowstone National Park, Wyoming, USA - ECH_C virus_MetaG (SPAdes) (version 2) | ecosystem: Environmental > Aquatic > Thermal springs > Hot (42-90C) >...
TCTTCACCCAGTTCCGCACCCAGTGGCAGTGGATCGCCGAACGGGGATCCGCCTGGGGGGTGGTAGGGATTCATGGCGGGACGGATCCCGCCACCCGGCAGGCGGCGATTGACCAGTTCCAAACCGATCCGAAGACGCGCCTCTTTGTGATGACCACCGCCGCGCAGGAGAACATCACCCTCACGGCGGCGCAGACCTTGGTGTTCTTTGACCTGCCGTGGAGTCCGGCGTATGTCGAGCAGATTGAAGACCGCCTCCACCGGATCGGCCAGCGGGGGACGGTGAACGTCTACCGCTTGTTGGCCCAGGACACGGTGGAGACGAAGACCATTCTCAAGAACCTGCAAGCCAAAGAGGAACTCCAGCGGGTGGCCTTAAACCCCGCTGCCTATGTATGAGAGGAGGACCAACGATGCAGTTTCCGATTAACCGCTATCCTATTTTCGCGACCTGGTGCTATGTGGTCGCCAAACGGATGGGCTATTCCGAGGAGGAGGCCAAAAGCCTGGCGGTGACGCGGGCGGTCTTGGGATCCGCCGCCAAGGCTGGACGGCTCGGTGGGGGATCCCGCCGCACCCTGACCCCGGCGGGATCCACCCCCACATTGCAAGCTATTGACGCGGTACCTTTCGTCGGAATGCGCCCGTATGTCGTCACCCTGGACACGGGCGAAGTCCGGGGAGCATTGCACCAAGCCGGGCGGCTGCACCCGGTCGCTCCCCGCGACTACGACCGGGGCGTGATCGCCAAGCTGGGGCCACATTACGATCTCGTTTTACACCTGCTCGAACAATTGGCGGATTGCTATCCCGCCGCCACGCTCAACAGCCAAGCCTACGCGCTCTACGAGCGGTTCGCCCCGCGTACCGAGGACGGGCAGAACCCGCGCTGGGGCCAACGCGGGATCTTCCGCACCGAGGCGGTCGAGCAATTGATCCGCCAAGTGAGTTAACCCATGTTCCGTTACCCGATGCTCCCGGCCCCCGGCCCCTGGCCGGATCCCCCCGCTGGCTGGAGCTGGCAACCGAAATACGACGGTTGGCACCTCCTGTACAGCGGGGGGCGTTATTACACGCGCCACGGCACGGATCTCACCGACTGGCCGGGCCTCCAGCCGCTTCAGGCGATCTTGCGGCGGTGGTCCGGCCCGCCGTTGGTCGGCGAACTCTGTGCCGTGCAACGCCGCCATCTCCCGGCCCTACGACGGCGGATCCTGCCGGTGTACTTCTTGGTGTTTGACCTGGCGGATCCCGCCGCTCCGTGGGCGGATCGCTGGCAGGCCCTCCAGGCATGGCCCGGATGGGCCGACCCCGTACGGCTGATGCCGACATACCCCCTTGGGTATCCAATGCGCCGCGACCCGGCCTGGGTCTGGCCGCATTTGGTAGAGGGCGTTGTCTTCAAGCACTGGGAGAGCCGCTATTGGCTGGGCACGGTCGCCTCCGTCCTGCGCGGTGAGGACTGGCGCAAGTGGAAGCCATTCCCGGCCTAAAATTGGTTGGTGCGACTCGTCCGCTTAGTGCGACGCGTCCGCTGGGAGAACGTTTGCTTGCAAGAGGATGTGGAGGGTTGCATTTGGCAATACTAAGGGTATAATGGTATCGCGCTTTAGGGCCGAAACCACCGCGTAACGTTGCATTTGGCAATACTAAGGGTTGAGACCTGCTCGTTGGATGGTGGACAGATAGGGATAAATCGGTTATACTGTCCACTGAACCGTGTACCGCCAGTTCGGCGGGAAGGAACGCCTGTGGACATCGGAGGTGACAGGTCGGAAGGCCGGTGCCGGTGGATGAAGCAGGAAGCAACCGGGACAAATGATGTGGAATATTTGTCCACGAGTTGCAGAACGGAAGAGACCTCTCTGAAATAAGTCAGGTTTTGGCGCGAACCCTCAACCCCGGCAGATCTTCTGCCGGGGGATTTTATTGGTTGCAGGAGGTTGAAGAATGATGTATAATAGTTTCAGATGGTTACGCAACCTTGCGAAATCCCGGATGCCGAGAGGAGGTGGTCCCCATGTTGCGCCCACGCAGTCTCATCCAAAAGCACTTGCAATGCTACGGCTGCGGGCATATCCACACCATCTTTCGCTCCCACAGCCGTAACCACCGGGCGGGGCACATCAAGCACTTCTACTGCCCGACCTGCCGGACCATCACCGCCCACCGGGAACTCAACGAGTGGGATCCGCCGCTCTACGACGCCCGGTGGATGCCGGTGCAAGAAGGGTCGCAACCCCTGGGCACCGTCGCGGAGTGCCTAGATCACCTGCCCACGCCCTGTACCGGCACGGCCCTGCGCGAACGACTCCGGCAATGGCGGGGATCCCTCCATACGGAGGACTGTATCACCATCAGCCCGTTTGACCTGATGCGGGAACAGCAGTGCGGGGCCACGTTCCTGCGCTGCACAGATGGGTGGGTAATCCTCCCGTTTCGGACCATTCAACCGGATCACGGATGGGAACAGTACGATCTTTCCCGAATCTACGCCATCCCCCCGGATCCGCAAATTGACGCACTCTTACTGCAAGCCCAGCAGATCAACCAACAACTGCACCTGCACGTTCAGCACTACTGGACGGCAGAGGAACCGAAAGGAGCATCCTGATCATGCCACGTCGTCAAACGGCCACTGCTGCCGTGGAACCCGAACAGCCCTCCCGTACCACCACCAGCACTCCACCGCCGCGCACCCTGGGTCCGGAAACGCCCCTGGAAGGATTCGACGCCACCTTGATGGAGCGTCTGGCGGAGGAGTACAAGGCGATGAAGGATCTGGTTAACGCCTTGGGCAAGGACATCGACGCCTACCGCAAATTCTTCCTGTCCGCCCTGTTTGCGAACACCCCGCCCGGCACCGCCCAGACGGTGCAGGTGGGATCCCGCCGGATCACCTTGCGGTGGAAACGACGGCATGGGGAGCAACAGTTCAAGGTGGAGCCGCTGATCGCCTTCTTGCAGGCCAAGGGCCTGACCCAGGCCCTGAAAACCGTCTATACCGTCGACCCAGATCAACTAAACGCGCTCCTGGCCGCAGGCATCTTAAGACCTGAAGAGCTGAAACCCTTCTTGCAGCCGATGATCCAGGAGTTGATCGTCGAATAACCCGTTGACGAAGGAGGCACCCCCAATGAACCCCAAACACGCCGCGTTAGCCTTGGCGGTTGAAGCCGAAGTTCCCGTCCTGTTGTGGGGGCCACCGGGCGTCGGCAAGACCGCCTTCATCCGCCGGTTAGGTGAGACGTTAGGACGGCACACGGAGACGATCATCGCCTCCATCCATGACCCCACCGACTTTGGTGGACTGCCGGTGATCCGCCCGGATGGGGTGGTGATGGAACCCCCCGCCTGGGCCAAGCGCCTACCGCCCCACAGCTTAGTCTTGCTGGACGAAATCTCTACGGCCCCACCCGGGGTGCAATCCGCCCTCCTGCGGGTGGTGTTGGAACGCACCGTCGGGGAGTATGTCCTGCCACCCCATGTGAGCTTCGTCGCTGCTGCCAACCCGCCGGAGCAGGCCGCAGGCGGGTGGGATCTCACCGCCCCCTTGGCCAACCGTTTCTGCCACCTCCAGTGGAGCGTGGACTTTGAGGGGTGGAAGAACGGCTGGATCCAGGGATGGCCGGATCCCGAACTGCCCCATCTTCCAGCGGATTGGGAGAACCAACTGCCGTTGGCCAAACAACTGGTGGTGATCTTTTTGTCCCGCAAGCCGCACCTCTTATTCCAGTTTCCCAGCGATCCCGCCGACGCGGGCCGGGCTTGGGCCTCTCCCCGCACCTGGGACATGGCCGCTCGGCTCCTGGCGGCAGCCCTGGCGGCGCGCGTTGGGTTCGAGGTTGAGACGTTGCTAATCGCGGGCTGTGTGGGAGAGGGGATTGCGCGGGAGTGGATCGAGTTCCGCCGCCAGCTCGACTTACCGGATCCGGAACTCTTACTCAGCCAACCCAACACCTGCGACCTGCCCAACCGCCCAGATTTGGCTTTTGCCGTGGTCTTGGGGATTACCAGCGCCGTGCAGCAGCATTGCACCAATGGCCGATACCAGGCCGCGTGGCGGATCCTCCGTCGTATGGCCCAAGCGGGCCTGCGGGACGTGGCGGTGGTCGGTGCCCGATCCTTGCGGGATTTGTGGATCAACCCGCCAGACGGCGTGGTGTTAGACAACCCCAGCATGGAGGACACCGCGCCCTTTGTACGGATGCTGGAAGAGATCGGTGTCTTGCGTGCTATCTAGCAAGGAGGCGGTGCGATGGCCGGAGTTCCTGATTGGATCAGCGCTGGGCGGTATTGGGTAATCTACAAATACCCCTACTTCGCCCATGCGCTCATGGCGGTGCGGCTCTTGCCGGATCCCGCCAGTCCGACCTTTTACACCAATGGGGCCACGATCTGGTATCCCGCCGGAGACCGACACCCCTGGGTCGGCAAAGGGGCGGATGCCGTGGGCACCGCGCTCTATCACGAACTCAGCCACATCCTGCGCGATCACCTGCGGCGGATGGCAGGCTATGAGCGGACGCTCGCCAACATCGCGCAGGATTGCGAAATCAACGACGACCTCGCGGCGGATCACCTGCCGCTTATCGAGGGGGCGGTGGTCCCACGCATGTTCGACCTGCCAGATGGCCTGTTGGCGGAAGAGTATTACGACCGCTTGCAGCGGCAACTGCCGCCTAAGCTGGGCCTCATGCACGGCGACTGCTACCAGGACGGCAAAGCGGCCCCGGTGCCCATCGGCGACGATGTGCCGCCGGAACCGGGGCCGCTGGAATGGGAGTTGATCCGCCACCAAACGGCCAAGGCGATGGAGGAACACCTGAAACAACGGGGGAACGTCCCAGTAGGCTGGCAACGCTGGGCGCAGGACATCCTGCGCCCCCGGGTCCCCTGGCAACGGGTGTTGCAACGGCGGATCCGCCACGCCCTCCAGCAGGCGACGGGCAAGCAGATCTGGACCTTCACCCGCCCAAGCCGCCGCCAAGCCGCCCTGCCAGACACAATCCTGCCTACCTTGCGTGGCCTGCGAATGCGAATCGCCGTGGTGATCGACACCTCCGGCAGCATGACGGATGCCCTCTTGTCTCAAGCCGTCACCGAAGTGGGCGCGATCCTCCGCTTTCTCGGATACCAAGACGCGGTGACGGTTTTATCGGTGGACGCGGCGGTGCATACCTGCCAGACCGTGTGGCATCCCCGCCAAATCCGGCTGTTGGGCGGTGGTGGCACGGACATGGGGGTCGGGATCGCCCACGCCCAAACCCTGCGCCCCAAGCCTTCTGTGATTCTGGTCATCTCCGATGGCGAGACGCCGTGGCCCGCGACACCGGTGGATTCGGTGTTGGCGATCCTGCCGGAGGGGGCGCCGGATCCGCCCGCGTGGTTGCCTACCGTGCGCTTTAGCTCCTCGGATTGAACCGGAAGGCTCACCAAGAATACGCGAGGTAGCCGATCTTGACAATACAGTATCACGCCATTTAGAATGGGAGCGGTCTTATTCTCAACTACCTGGACTAGAAAGGAGATAACACATGGGGGAAACACCGTCTACGTCGCCGTTTCGAATCGTTAAGCCGGATGCCCTCACGCCCTACATGAACTGGACGACCGTGGAACTCCGGGAGTGGGGGCTATACAACGTCGAGCTGTTGGTGCGCTGGGGGACGCGCAAGGGCAAACTGCCCAAGCGGCGGTTGGAGCATGAACCAGGCCGACCCCGCATCATTGAAGAGGCTGATATCCTCAACTGGGGCTACCCGGAACTGTTGGCGGAGTTGCCGCGCCTGCGGGCGCTGAAGATCAAAAAGCTTCTGCAACAGGGCAGTGTGTTACCGCCCGAAGCGTATCAATACCTCGAACGGGTGGAACCCTTATTGGCTACTGCCGAATCCGCCGGAGAGTCCGTGGGAATTAAGGCGTCGCCGGATCTGGATGCCTACGAGACCGCCGTCCCGGTCTCCAAGCCGATTCCGATCCCGGAGAAAACCCCGTTTGCGGGGAAAGCCTCGACCCCGGCGGACTTGGCAGGGAGCTTGTGGCGGGGTTTGGAACAGTTGCTTGCCAATCAGCCGGACCCGCCGGACCCGGAATGGAAGCCGATCCGCCAGTATATCCGGTGGGAGGAGGAAGTCATTCGCTACTTGGGAACCGGCCTAGTTGCCACCCTCGTCCGCTTGACGCCAGGGCAACGCAACGAGGTCATGAAGACCTGGGAGCGGTTGTGGGAGTTGCGACCGCAGCAAACCAACTAAGCCATTGAGTGGTAATCCGGGCCGGATCCGCCCAGGCCCAAGCGGACGCATGGGCCTGTTGCTGTTCCGCCTGCCGTTGATCCGCCGATTGCACCAGCGCCCACAGGCGCTGCTGCCAATCGGCCCACCGGAAGGTGACCCATTCCATCCCGGGCTCCTGCCAATCCGGAATCTGGTTCGGCGGGATCGGCTCCCACCGCGCAGGCACTCGCGGAATGGCGGGATCCAGCCAATCTTCCCACCCTCCGCCATCTGCCGGAACCACCAAGGTTGCGCCCGCCATCGCGGCTTCCAGCATCGGAAGCCCATAGCCTTCTCCGGCAGAGGCCACGGCCAGGATGTCGAGTTGCGTATAGAACCGACGCAATTGATTCGGCGTCCAATGGCCCATCCATACATACGTCGGCACAATCCGGGCAAACCGCTTGCGCCGCGCCCGCAGGTCCAGGGTCAGGCGGGTAACCGAATACTGAGGACTGGGGGTGACATGCACCCAGAGTTCCACCGGATCGGAGGCCGTAAAGATTTCCCACACCCGCTCCACGCTCTCTAAGATTCGCTTGCGTGGTACGGCTTGGCCTAAGATCCCCACCCGCACCGGCTGGCCGGATCGCGGAATCCAGGTTCGGGGCAGATCCAGGGTGGGGGGAAGCGGCACCACCTGGGCAGGCACCTCGTCACCCAATTGGCGTCGGGTCCAGTCGGACCAGAGGATCACCCCCTCCTGCCGCCGCAAAACTTCCACCCACACCTTGGGGTACGGACGGGCGTCCCAACCGGTATACGCCCAACCGGGCGGCAGTTGCAGCCACGTCGGGTGGGGCACATGGTGGTAGACGCGCACCGCGTTGACCTGCTGCGCCCAGGCCCAATCCGCCTGGTAGGCTTGCAGCCAGGTCATCCAGGCAGGATCTGCCTGCAACGCGGTACCCGGCAACAACGTCAGCGGGATCGCCCGCAAGGGGATCCCCGCCTGCTGGAGCATCGGGAGGAGCCGTCGCGCCGACAGCGCGTAGCTGGAGCTGGTGTGCAAATCCGCCATCCAGACGAGCGGGCGCATCAAGCCACCTCCATCCAGGCCACTGCCGGAAGGATCTGGCGGGTCGCCGCCTCCTGCCATAGTCGCTCCCAATGATCGCCCCACGTCTGCTGCATGACCTCCAGCCGACAGCCGGAGACAATCCGATCCCGCGCCTTCATGCCCAATTGGCTGACGCGCTCCGGGTGGCGGATCCACTCCCGCAGCCGCCGGACCGCCGCCTCCCAATCTACGATGGCCTGCTCGGTCTGAAAGGGGCCAATCCACTGGATCCCAGCCGGAGCGATCCCTTCCTCCGGCAACGCCCAATCCGCCATCGCCGAAAAGCGGGTACATAAGACAGGACGCCCACACGCCCGCGCCTCCGCCAGCGTCAGCCCAAACCCCTCGCTGACCGCCGGGTGCCACAAAGCGTCACAGGCCCAGTACACCTGGCGCAGTTGCTCCGGATCGACGCCTTGCACATAGGAGGGGCTGTCCACCCAGGTCAGCGATCCCCACAAATCAAACCGATCCACGACTTCCCAGTAGTCCACGCCCTCGTCAACCAACGCCGCCCGGACGACCCCGTGCAGATCTGGCACCTGTTTGCGAAGCGCGGCGAAGGTGGCCAGCCACACCGTCAGTTGCTTCCGGGTGATCGCCCGGCTGACAAACCCCAAGACAAAAGGCCGCTCTCCCCCGCAGAGGAGGGCCTGCGCCATGCGGTGCTCCTCCTCCGAGGGCGGGCGGAAGAACGCCACATCCACCCCGTGAGGAATCACCACCCCGTCCCAGTCCGGCAACGCCTGGCGGATCACCCGCGCCCCAAACGGCGAGACCGGCACCGTGGCGCTCATCGCCAGCAGGGGAAGGTAGGCCCACGGCAACGGCCCCCCGTCATAGGCCACCCACCGCACCCACGGGCAGGCCGGAGGATTCAAGGGCGCAGGCACCTCATCCCCAAACCCCAGGAGACGGTAATCGTCCGTCAAGGAGATCAGCCCATCCCACCGGGGACTGGCCTCCAAGACCCCGCGCCATCCGATGGTGGGCCAGATCCGCCACGTCGGATGCGGCCCCGTAGGGTGCAGAGAGACCCACTCCACCGTATGGCCGTGATCTGCCAAAGTTTGTGCCAACGCCTGAAGTTGCAGGCTGTAGCCAGTGGTCCAGGTCGGCGGATCCCCATACAACCCAATGTGCATTACGCCGACTTAGCTCCCTTCGCTTTTGTCGCTTTCCGCGCCCCGTCCTCCGAGATGGTCGGCGGTCCCGCCTCCGCTGCTCGGAAGGTCCACGCACTCCAGAGGTAGTGGTTCAAATACGTAAACGGGACGCGGAACAGGCCCGATCCATTGATCCCCACATTGCCCCAAGAGTTTTGGATCACCACCCACTGATCGGCGAGGTGATACCCCAGGAGCAAGATGGCGTGGCCTCCCAGCAGTGGAGCCCCTGGGTTGGGCACCGGCACGATCCCGCTTTCCAGCACCGCGTCCGTCTCCCATTCCGGAGTAATCCCGATGCCGATCACGGCAGGGTATCCCGCCGCAAGGCAGTGCAGACAGTCGGCCAACCCACCCAGCCGATAGGCGTAGGGCAACCGCCACGGGGCTGCCGCCGTCACGGCGGCTTCGGAGGGGGCGGTATACAGCCGATCCGGCGTAGACGGCCAATCGGTCTCCGGACAGACGCCAAGATTCGTCAACACCCACGCCGCGTCCCGCAACCGCGCTCCACTATCCTGGTTCAGCGTGTGCTCGCGCAGACGCTCCTCGCTGTAGATAAAGAGCGCACTGAGCGGTTGTTCGGGCAGGCGGGGATCCGGAAACCGCCGTGCCCACCACTCACGGAACCCGGCGGTGGCCATCCCGCTACAGTCGCCGATTTGGCCTTGGTTGCGCGTCGGTCCCATCCACTCGGTCAAGTCCACGACTGGTGGTAGGGGCTGATACGGAGCGACCTCATAGTAAAACGGATCCCGATCCAGCACATGATCCGGCTGGAGCGTATAACGAAATCGCGACACGGACATCCTCCTCATGTAGACAATGGGGTATGCCAATCCCGGGGCGGTGCCCGCCGCTGAGGCACCTGCGCCGACCGCAAGGCGTGATGCACCAGCCGCCGAGCGTAAAAATGGAGCATGGTGTTAATGAGGTACGCTCGGGGCACGATGTTCTCCCAGTGCCGGAACAGCACCAGCCAATACTCCTGCAACCAGTCTTCCGGGTCCTGAACGGTACCGGAGTATTTCCGCAGGAGATAGAAGACACGCGGCTTCCAATGTGTGTAGAAAATCCGGGAGACCACCTGGGACGTGTGCAGGGCGTCGAACAGCGGCGCGGGATCGCCGCTTAACTCCGCCTCAATCCAAAGGTCGCTCAGCTTATCCAGTTGTTGTAGAAATTCGGGGGTCATTGACTAGTCCGGCGAGTCATCCGCCACAAGCGCCGCGCCGTGGTGTCGTCCAGCACCCCGGTCGGATCCAGTCCCACAAACCGTTGGAACCGCTGCAAGGCGTCTTCCGTTGCCGCATCGTAGCGTCCAGACTCCGGCACCCGAAACCCGGCCTCCGTCAACCGGCGCTGGACGAGGCGGATCACCGGATGCACCGCTCCCTTCTTGGGCCAATGAATCAGGGGTTAGCACCTCACCTCGATGAAACGTTCGGCGGGATGAAAATGCAGTTGCGTAATCCGCACGACCCCCGGCTTCAGGGCCATGCGCTCCGCATACACCTCGTATTGCGCCCATCCCGCCGTGGTCACAAAGACCTGCTCGTGCAGCCGCAGTTCGCCGTCGGTATGGTAGTGCGCCTCCCGGGCCACGTGCAGGCTGTGGATATGGCCGGAGATGTACACGTCGGCATCCACGATCTGCGCCAATCGGTGGTTGCCCTCAAACCGCGCCGTGGTGCGCCCGCCGCCGGTGCCGTGATGACAGCAGACGGTGTAGGTGACGGAGCCCACGGGAATGCGGAGGACCAGCGTGGCTTCGCCATACGGGACGCCAAAGGCTTCCGCTAAAATCCGGCTGATGTCAATCCCGGCAGATCGCCAAATCCGCTCCTCGTGGTTGCCGGGGACGACACCTAAAATCCGATCCTTGACGGGCCGGAGCCACCGGAGCAGGAGATCCAATTCATCTTGCGGATGCAGAACATCTTCGTAGGGGTTGCTGCGGGAGTCCTTGAGGGCGTAGTTGCCGAGGTCGCCTAGGAGGACGATGCGGCGGTGGGGATGGTGGGGAAGATCCGCCAAAAAGGCTTGGAATTGATCGACGGCGGCGGATCGCGCCCCCACATGCACATCCGAGATGGGGACGAGTTCCAATGCGGGGAGTGGATCGCAGGTGACGAATTCCACGCCAACCCTCCTACCGGGTGCCCCGATCCCTTCCCACCGTATAGTATAGCAACTCCTCGCGACAAATGCAAATTGGTGTCCGATTAACGCAATCACCCCCATGCGCGGCTGGCCCATCCCCGCCGCATGCGGTATACTAAAGACGACCTCTGGCTAGGGTGGTCAGAGGAGGAATGGGGAAGGCCCAGGCGGGACAGTACGTCTGGGCCGTTGTTGTCGGAGGAGAGGTATCATGAAGATTCGCCCACGGGGTCCGAACCGCTGGCAACTGGCCTGGGAGTTGGGGCGGGATCCAGTGACCAAAAAACGCCAGCAACGCTGGGAGACCTTTTACGGATCTTATGAGGCTGCCGTCCGGCAATGGTGGAGGGTGCAGGAAGAGATTGAGCGCGGCGTCCGCGCCAACCCCCGCCACTGGACCATCGGCGAAGTGGCGGATCGCTGGCTGAAAGAGGTGGTCAGCCGCCGCAAGGTGTCCACGCAACAGGACTATACCAACTATGTGACGATGTACATCCAACCCCGGTGGGGATCCACCAAGCTCACCGACTGCACCGCCATGGCACTGGATGCGTGGTATCAGCACCTGTTGACCGAAGGCGGATCCCGCCAACAAGGGCTTTCGCCGCGCACCGTGGAAAAGATCCACCAGACGCTCCACCGAATCTACCAGCAGGCCATTCGCTGGGGACTCATCGGCACCGACCCAACCATCAACGCCTCGCCCCCACGCGGGCAGCCGGATCCGCCGGTCCTGTGGACAGCCACCCAACTGCGCCAGTTCTGGACCGTAGCGCAGGCGGATCGCCTCGCCGTCTTTTTCTGGCTGCTCTTGACCACGGGGATGCGGCGCGGCGAGATCCTGGGCCTGACCTGGGACAGCATCGACTGGGAACGGCGGTGGATTCAAATCCGCCACACCTTGTTCTGGCCGGATCGGGCGGCCACCCCCGTCCTGCTCGCCTCCCCGAAAACCCCAGCGGGATACCGCACCATCGTCATTGGGGAGCGCACCATCGCCCTGCTGCGCCAGCATCAGCGCCAGCAGGCGGCGGAGGCGGCGGGATTCCGCGAGGACTGGCCGCTGGTCCTCCGCACCCAGACGGGACGGCCCGTCCATCCCCGGAATGTCCTGCGGACCTTTGAGCGCCTGTGCCGGATGGCCGGGGTGCCGCGCTGCACCCTGCATGACCTCCGCCACGCCGTCACCAGCCAATGGGCGCAGTTGAACCCCATCCCCCGGGCCGTCTCGGATCGGCTTGGCCATGCGCGGGTGGACTTCACCCTCGACTACTATACCCACCTGTCGCCGGAAGCCCAACGGCAGTGGGCGGAAACCTGGGAGCAGGAATTGGGGGGCTGCCCCCCTGGGGGGCAAGATGGGGGGCAAGAGGACCATCCCGCCGGATCGCCAAGCCAGGGGGCGACCCCAGAAGGCGCCCGATCCCTGCGGAGGGCACAGCCCGCAAAGCCTTGAGCGGCTTGCAGTTGACGGCTTTGGAGACGCCTTGACGGATCCCGCCGCACGGGGTATACTATCGGTAGCGGGGCGTGGCGCAGCTTGGTAGCGCACTAGCTTTGGGAGCCAGAGAAGCCGGTCTAATGCGACCGGCTTCCTTCGTGTCGGAAGTACCTATAACCCTTCACATCGCTATCAAAGTTACCCCACGGATCGCGGGTCTATACCCGGTTCCGTATCGATCTTGCTAGTTCCGAGGAGATCTGATCCTCCCGTGACTCCATTGAAGTGGGGGGCAACTTGGGGGGCAGCTAGAGATCGCTGGCAAAGGTGCCTAACGGCTATACGCCAAGCCAATCGACTGGTTCATCTATCTGACTGAGACGCTTCACCAACTCCGGCGGAACGGGACGGTCGCGAAAACCAAGGCACGGACCACAGTACGTCTGCTGATTCTTTGTGGTAGCTACCCAAGTACAACTGGGTTGGAAGTGGTAGATCCCGCCACAATGCCCACAAATCGAGGCTTTGGTCTCTTGACTGAAAACCCGGCAGCGCAAGCCCCAGACTTTAGTCCTGGGGATAAGCCGCCCAGTCTTTGGTATGAGATGGGTTCGGGTGGTATAATGGTTTTGTGAGGCGACGATTTCGTTCCAATCGCAACGTGGTGTACTCCTGCCAATATCATGTCGTCTGGTGCCCGAAGTATCGGCGGCGGGTGCGGATCGATGGCGTGGACGTCCGGCTGAAGACCATCCTCCGCGAGGTAGCGACCGAACGGCGGGCGGAGGTGATCGAAATGGAGGTCAGGCCAGATCAGGTGCATCTCCTGGTCTCGGTTGATCTGCAGTTTGGCATTCACCGCTTGGTGCGGTGGATGAAAGGCCGGTCATCCCGCCTGCTTCGGCAGGAGTTTCCTTGGCTTCGGAGCCGCCTGCCGACCCTGTGGACCAACAGCTACTTCGTTGCCACCGTAGGAGGTGCGCCGCTTGCCATTATCAAGCAGTACATCGAGAACCCAAGGCGGGTATAAGGTCCGGCGCCTGCGCTTGAAGCCGACTCCGCAACTGGATGTGCTGGCCCGGGCGGCGGGCGAACTGTACACCCGCACGGTAGTCAACTTTTGGCGCACGGTGCGCAAAAAGAACGTCTGGCTCAAGCCGTCCGCCATGATGCGCTGGCATACCTCGGATCAGCTTCATGCCCACAGTGCGGATGCCGTGGTGCAGAGCTTCTATGCCGCCCTCAAGTCCTGGCGGAAGCGGCGGAAGACCGATCCCCATGCCAGACCTCCGCATCGCCGCCGCCGATACTACCGGGTCCAATGGAAGTCCTCGGCCATCCGCGTCCGGAACGGACAACTCATCCTGTCCAACGGACGCGACAACCCGCCGTTGGTGGTGCCGTGGGTGTGGGAAGTTCCGGTCTTGGTGGAATTGGGCTGGACGGGTTCGGCGTATGAACTGGCGTATGAACTGCGGTGTGTCTATCGTGAAGCGGCTCCGCTTCCCGAACCGTCCGGAGACGAAACGGCGGGCGTCGATCTGGGCGAAGTCCACCTCGCCGTCGTCCACGATGGTCGGCACACGACCATTTTCAACGGGCGTGCCTTGCGGGCCAAACGGCAGTATCAGAACAAGATCCAGGCGGCGCTGGCCGCCAAGCAGTCCCGGATGCAGAAAGGATCCCGCCGCTGGCGCAAGCTCCAGCGGAGCAAGCGCAAGCAGCTCCGCAAGCTGGATTACCAGATCCGCGACATTTTGCACAAGCAGACGACCGCCCTGGTCTCCACCCTCCACGCAAGCGGGGTGCAGACGGTAGTCATCGGCGACGTGCGGGATCTGCGGCAACGGGTGAATTACGGTCCCTCAGCCAACCAACGGATCCACCAGATGGTTACAGGCCAAGTCCGCTGGATGGTCACCTACAAGGCCGAGCGGTTGGGGATGCATGTGGTGCTCCAAGACGAAGCCTACACGTCGCAGGAGTGTCCCCGCTGCCAGCATCGGCACAAACCCCGGGGTCGGACCTACCAGTGCCCGGCCTGCGGATGCCGCTTCCACCGGGACGGGGTCGGCGCGATCAACATCCGGCGCAAGTATCTGGGCTTAGGCCCAGTAGTTGGGGCGATGGCGTCCCCCACGGGCGTGCGGTGGCAGCCCCACCGGCGCGTCCGCGTAGCTCGCGACGAGCGAGAAAGAATCCCCGCGCTTTAACGCTGGGGAGAACGTCAAAATAGCTTTGGACCCACTCGGCTTGGCAGCGTGTGCTGCAAAACCACGCCACAGCCTCATAAAGCGGAATATTGTGGTATTCAAAACGCAGTGGCGTAAAAATCCGAGTGCTGGGATGAAACCACAAACCGCATTGGAAACACTGTTGCAACTGAGGATCAGAATCCCATAGCTGGTTGATTTTGTTGATTCCTTTAAACCACGGGCTGGTAAATGGCTCAACAGGCACGATCATACTTACACCCCCAACCACCGCAACGTGGCAGGGGATCCCGCCGCTTGCAGAGCATCCGCCACTGCTGGCGGGATCGGACGATCTGGCGTTCCCATACACGCGGCGCAGATCCCGCCGCCGGTGGGAAAGGCTACAAACCACCGTTCCGGCATTTCCTCCGTCGCATAATACACCCCACACAGGGAACACCGAAACAACGTATGAAACTGAGACATTGCGTTAAGCCACCGCTCCACACAGTCTGCACTACAAAATCCGTAAAAATCCTCGATACGGCGACCGTCCGCCCACTGTATTCGCAAAACACGACGCTCCACCAACCCAAGTACCCCGCGCCCACATCCGTCGCAAATCGGGAGATTCCCACCTATCGGTTGGCGCATCCGAGACCACCCCGGCTCGGTCTCGTACCATCCCGCCAAAAGCATAGGACACCCTCCTTCAGTCCATCAAACTTGACATCCTCCCCACAGCTAAAGCCGGGGAATTCCCGGAGGTGATCCGAGATGGTTCGCGCTTCGCTGGGAACTGCCTCGCACAGCCTTAGCCGTGGTCGGTCTTACGCTCCCTCCACGCGCAGTCACGGTCTGCCCGACCGCCAAAATGTTTCGTGCGGCATTCTCATCCCTATCGTGGACAGCGCCGCAGACATCACAGCGCCACACCCGAACCGAGAGCGGCAGGGTGTTGCGAACGGCACCGCAGGACGAACACATCTTGCTGCTCGGGAAGAAGCGGTCGATCTTCACGACCTCCTTCCCATGCATATGGGCTTTGGCTTCGATGGCATGGATCGCCGACCCGATGGCAGCCTCGCCCAGACTGCGGGCAAGGCTGTGGTTTTTAGTCAAGCCGCGCAGATTCAGGTCTTCGACGTAGATCGTGTCGTACCGGCACACGAGATGCCAGGCCAGCTTGTTGATCGTGTCCTTCCGGCAGTTAGCGACCTTCTCGTGAAGTCTCGCCAACTGCACGCGACAACGTTCGCGCCTACGGCTTCCCTTTTGCTTGCGCGCCAACTCCTTTTGCTTGTGCCTCAACCTGCGTTCGTACTTGGAAAGGTACTTCGGGTTCGGGATGCGTTCGCCCGTAGACAGCGTTGCCAGCCGAGCGATGCCGAAATCGACGCCGACGCTTTCTCCCGTCTTGGGGAGCGGCGCAGGTGTGAGGTCAAGCACCATCGAGACGTAGTAGCGTCCAGACGGTCTGCGGATCACCGTCACTGTCGTTGGCTCAACCGAGACTCGACGAGACCATTTGATCTTGAGCCTTCCCAAGCCGGAGACGGTCAAGCAGTGATTCCCTACGTCAAAGCGAAACCCGCTTCTGGTGTACTCAGCGGACTGCCTATGGGATTTCTTCTTGAAGGCAGGGTAGCCAGTACGTTTCTCGAAGAAGTTGCGAAAGGCGGCTTGAAGATGGCGAAGCGACTGCTGAACTGGTACGCTCGACACTTCCTTGAGCCACACGTAGTCAGGATTTTGCTTCAGCTTCGTCAGAGCAGCGCTCATCTGGACGTAATTCATCTGTTCGCCGCGTTGGAATGCCGCCGTCCGCTCCGCCAGGAAGTGGTTGTAGACGAAACGACAACAACCAAAGGTACGAGCCAAGATCTGTTCTTGCTCGGGTGTAGGGTAGCAACGAAAGGTCCACCGCAGTTTCATACTTACATTTTATCACTATCTCATGTAAGGAGGAAAGCGGCGCTCCTCCCCAGCCCTAAAGGGCGGAGTTTCCGCGCCGCCGCTATCTGATGAGTGCCCCGAGAGCTACCCAATCCACAACAGGATCCCTCCTAAATCCGCACCCACGTCAAACTGGCGGGGTCCGCCACGGCTTGCCTCGCGACCACTTGTTTCACCTCCGGCGGGATCGGTCCCGCTAATCCCAAACACCGCCAACACCACCCTTGGCCCGCAGCATCCGTTACAATCCATTGATCGCGCCCATTTGCCCAATACATCCCCC
>Ga0208661_100121_pt1 | contig 16536 bp, 10 predicted proteins | sample ECHtaG_2_FD_187132 | JGI IMG/M metagenome (GOLD analysis project Ga0208661, IMG submission 187132) | Hot spring microbial mat communities from Yellowstone National Park, Wyoming, USA - ECH_C virus_MetaG (SPAdes) (version 2) | ecosystem: Environmental > Aquatic > Thermal springs > Hot (42-90C) >...
GACTCATTCCCTAAACATACATAGGATGTGGGTGAATGAGCGTAGAGCCTTGTCAGAATTGATTTTTTTCTACGAGTCATTGCGGTGTAGAGATACATCGTAATACATCGTAACTACAAAGCGCCGAGGGCAACTTCGGCGCTTTTTTCATGGAATTTTGGGCGTGGATTCGCCCAGCACCTTGCGAACGGCACGAGCAAAGCCCACCTCGAACACCGTCCGTCCGCGCTCGTTGACGATTTCGCCGTGGCTGCCTTCCTTCAAGCCGCGCTCTTCAAGGTAGCTTGCCGAAACCGCTTTCTGCAAGGCTTCACGCTCCGACGACGTCAACTGCGCAGACAGGGCGAGGACAGCCACCGGCAGTGTCCCCGGAGCAGCAGAGATGGTCGCCCCTAAGGGACGTCGATCCACGGTTACCAGCGTGTGGGCCTTCAGCACGTTGAGTTGCGCTTTGAGCTTGTCGCGCTCAGCGATGACGGCCTGCATGATGGAGCGGATGGCAGGGTCTTCGATGCGCATCAGGTAGTCATGGCTCGCCAAGGTTTTGGGTAGCTTGGGCTCAGCGGGTCCGGCATAGGCGGACCACGCTTTAATGAGCACCCGATAGTCGGCGGACTGGGCGTTGTAGAGCGCTCGGCCTTTCAGGATGCCTTCGGCTTCAGCTAGGCGGCCGATGGCCGGCAGGGAGAAGTCGCGCGAGCCGGCTGCGTGCTGCCGGCGGCAAAGCTCGTGCATTTTGGCCAGGTTGGCCTGTCGATTGGAGCGTCCGCCCTTGTCGAGCAGCGACGCAAGCACGGCGTCCGGGTGGATGTCCGTCATGCCGCTCATGCTGCGTCTCCGGTCAAGGGTCGGGGGCCGGAGGGGAACGACTGAACCGGGCGGTCGGCGTGCAGCAGCGAAGCGAGGTCCATGTTGAAGTGCTGGCTGAGGCGTACGCCTGCGTCCATCAGGCGAATCACCTCCCGCTGGCCAAGCACGGGATTCGCAGCGTTCATCTGCTGGGCCAGTCTTCGCATGAAGGCGTTGCCCGCGAGCAGTTGCTCCTGCTCGCCCAGAAGCATGAACACGGGTGGCAGGTCGTCACGATAGAGCACACCATCGAGGAGTTGGCTGCGGCGGAAGACCGCCTTTCCCGGCTCCAGGTCGGGGTAGACCTCGACGCTGTCGCAGACACCGCTCAACTGGAGCAGTTCGGAGTCCGTCTCCTCAAAGGCAACCTGCACGTCGGCCACCTCGCCGACCGTGACCAGTTGCGTGCCGTCGCCTTCTGCGGCATTCAGCGCAGCCTTGCAGCGCTCAATAAGACGCCAGCAGGCCACCAAGTCTTCGGCCAAGTCGCTGAAGCGCTTCATCGCGCTTTCCCACACCCGCTCGGCCTGCCGGTAAGCGTCCTGGCAAGCAAACGGATGTCCAGCGTCCTCCGCGTCAGCCTTCTGCTTTTTCAGGCCCTGAAGCTCCTGTTCGCGCGCAAGGCAGGCGTTGCGTGCCTCGTCGAAGTGATAGGCCAGTGTGTTGAAGTGGGCTGCCAGCGCAGGCAGGTGGTGTGGTTCGGTCACGAACCAGCGGCAACGCACGCAATTGCGACTGCCGCCCGGAACCGCTCCGTACTTCGGAGCGGAAGGTGAGCCTAGGTTTGGCCCGCCGTTATAGCAGCCGCCCACAACGCCGTTATCCTCAGTCTCACTCGTGTTGCCACCGACCAGACACAGACCATGGTGCATCGGCATCCAGCCTACCGGGTTGCGCGCAGCGGGATGCTGCGGGATGGCAGCGGCAAGGCTGGGCACGCTGTTGCAGATGGCCTTTTGCAGCAGTTCGTCGTGTGCGGTATCCAGTAGGAAGTTCTGGATGCTTGATTCCTTGCGCGCCTCCAGCCGCTCCGCAGCACCATGCAGCACATCTCGTATGTGGGTTGCGCCGGGCTTGGTGTAGTAGAGCGTCATCAGCAGCCGGCTGTGGCCGACGAGTTTTTGCAGTATCGGAAACGGTACCTGCCCTTCCAGAGCCAGTGCGGTGATGAGGGAGACGCGCAGGCTGTGCAGCGGGAAGAGGGTTGTCCGCCCATTGTTCTGCTCCTCTGGCGGCGGGAGGAAGCGAATCGGGTTTCCGTTACGGTGGGTTTCACCCAGGTCGGCGAGTCGCAGTTCGAGCGCTTCCAGCAGAACGAACCACGCCCTATCCATGGAACCATCCACCATCGCCAGATGCCGCTCGTCGTCTCGGGCCTCCGGGAACCTGAAGAGGAAGCAAGCGTCAGGATAGCCAGCGAGCTGCACCTCGCTCTTCGCCTTGATGTGGCGGCCATCCAGTTCCGTCCAAGCTGCGCGCCGTGAGACGGGGTTGTACTTCTCCTGCCAATTGCGCAGCTTCTCTAGCCAGTAAAAGACGTCCTGATGTACCGGTCCACCTAAGGACCAGGGCAACACGTAGCCTTTCTCTGTACCGGATTTGGCGATGTCCGCAGTCTTGTTGGTGTTGATGTGAAGCACGGTTGATGCATCTTTACCATCGGAGAGCGGGTTGCTGCGGCGAAACACCCCTTGCTGGAGGGGGCGTCGTTCGCTGCCCCGTGCAAGTCGGTTCGTATTCAAAGTCCACTCACCCGCTGAATAGCGCCAGGTATCCGCTTCGCCCGAGTCGAGCATGCGCACCTGGAAGGTTCGCAGCGGCAGGATGAGCTTCACGAGCAGGGCAACCCAACGCACCGGGCTCCACATCTCCAGCACCTGGCCACCGCGATATTTCGGACTCACCTTGCGGACTCGCCACACGCAGTCGGGGTCGTTCCGGTCAATCTGGCCCTCGGTCACTTCAAACCAATCAGGTGCACCTTGCCCGCGCTGGCCAATTTCCACACCCAGAGCGCTCTGCGCCCACGGCCAGTCGCAGAAGTTTGGGCCTGCTGCCAGCATTTGCCGCAACTCGTCAATGTACCCATAGGGCAGTGGCGAGTGGACGCTCTCATCCCGCCTGGGCAGGCCACTCTTGGACATCCGGAGCACAGGGTTGCGGAAGGCTGGTGAGACCACCGGTTGGCCATTGTCGTCGGCTTCGCTGAACTCCCGCAGCAGCACGAAGTGCAGGAAGGCGTGGATGTTATTGTTGTACTGGATGCCATTCGCTGAATCCGGGCAGGTCGTGCGGTAGAAGTCCGGCAGGACCGTGCTGCGGGCCAGGAACACCGAGGGGTCAAGCGGCAGCCCCTGCTGGACGAGGTAGCGTTCGAAGAAGGCCGCCAAGGCATTAAGCCTCCACCCAACCCCGCTCGTTTCCCCTTGGAGCCACTCCACTGCCAATACGCGCCAGGCCTCGAGTTGTGGATGCTCCAGTTCGACCCAGCGCAGGGTGATGTCGCTTTTACGCGAGACCCTTTTGACCTTGGGAGCCGGGGCGGTAGATGACTTGGCCGTAGTCGTTGTTTTCTTTTCGGTCATACGGATTACCTATTCATCTAGCTCGATACCCGGCTGTGGCCGGCCCAGCACAGTCGGAGGGCCGGCGTGCTGAGCCCGCAGTCGCTGCGCGGCGGTTTCAAGTGCTGCGATGGCCTCGTGGGTGGTCGCTTGCGTGTAGACCTGCTGGCTCTCCTCGGATGCGTGATGCATAAAGCGACGGATGAGCGACTTATCGACATCGGCGTTGCGCAGCCGCCGACCATAGGCGTGACGGTGGCCATGGGGTGTCGTGCCCAGTGCCTTGCCGACCGTAAGACCGATACGTTCACAGGCGGCGGCATGCGCCTTGTTGTACTGGTTGAGCGTGTACACCCCGCCCACTGGCTCTCGACTGAGGTTGATAAAGGCAAACGGGTGGCCACGGTCGATACGCGCGACCTGCTCCAGGTAACGGTGCCAGAGTTGCAGGAACCACTTGCCATATTCTGGCAAGAACCAGTACGCCTGCTTGTAGTAGGCCGCGTCATGCGTACCGCCTTTCCAGCCGGCATGGCGCCTGTCCATCAACTCATTGCGAGGCACAAGGCCGAATTGCTGGGCAAGGTATTCCGCCCGGTTGCCCTTGCGTGACTTGCCTCTTTCATCGCGCCAATCGGCGGGTGCTCCGCCATGGCTCGGGTGATGGATGAGCACCCTGGCCTGACTCGGGTTGGCTGGGTCCGGGAATACATCGGAGATGTAGAGGTGGAAAGGCTCCGACTCTCGGAAACCGGCCCCGTGCAGCAGCAACGTGATGAGCATGCCACGGTAGTCCTGGCGTCCAGCTGCATGGAATCCCTTGGCAAGCAGTTCCTCGAAACGCTCTTCCGGGAAGGCTGGCGGTTCACCCTTCTCAACTCTCGGCAGGCGTTGGCCCCGGACACGGTGCCCGGTCTCGGCGGGGGAAGCGTTAGCCGCCCAGGCGTGCCCGAGGAAGGCCTTGCTGCGCCGGTACTGGTAGGCGGCTTCATCGGTCTGGCGGTCGAAGGCGCCGCCCGCGTAGCGCGGGTTCACCTGGGCCGCCTCGGGACGCATCTCGCCGAGCCAGTCAAAGAAGTCGGTCAGGTGGGTGACGATGTGCGAAGCATCCTGCGGCGAGCGCGGCGCCCAGCAAAGGCCACTGGGGTCCAGACCGGTCGCACGGTCGAAGGTGCCGGTGTACAGCCGCTGGGCGAAGTTCTGGAACAGACGGTAGGTGTCGCGCTCGCCAGGGTTGGATTGCAGGTATTCGAGGAACATCCGCACCGAGCGGGTCACTTTCGACATCCAGGCCAAGCTGCGGTCGTGGCTGCGGTACAGGCAATAGTCCAGCAAGGGCTCCAGCACCCCCGCCGGGGTCAGTAACGCAGGCAACTCGGCGTAGGCCCCGGTGGCATCAGTATGGACACGGGCTTTGACGGTCACGAACATGGTCGACCTAGACAGCCAAGGTGCGCAACAGGTCAGTTGCGCCTTTGAAATCGATGTGGCGCGCATGCATGACCATATCCATGGCGCCCCCACCGCAGCGCTGGAGCCGGGTATCGAAGAACTTGGGGCCGCGCAGCAGCAATTCGAAATCCCGCCCTTCAACATTGATGTGATAGCGCTGGGTGCCGTGCGTGCTCAGTGGCTCAAACGTGTCGTCGGCCTTTACGTAGCTCTCCAGCTTCTCCAGCATCAACAAGGCATCGAGCTCCCGCCAGCGCCCCAGAGTCAAGCTATCGACAAAAAGTCGTCCCATACGTCCCTCCCCCGGACCCCACCTGCTACTCGTCTTCAAAGAAAGACGGCTACTCGAAACAGCCAGAGATAGCGCTGCATCTTCGCACTCAACCTACATAAGATGCAAATTCATGGAATAGCTACAAGATAATTAGGTCAAGAAAAAACCCCTGCAAGAGGGGTTTGAGTAGCTTCCGACAGTTAAACCGTCCCAACTATGTATTGATTGTTGGGGGGAATAAAATTAAAGGGCCTCTTTTCATTTGGGGGGAGCAATCGATTTCTTGTTGTTTTCTCCGGGGACTTGACGAGATGTCGCGCCTCCGGGAACCGGCCGTCCTGGCTTTCCTCCAACCTCTTGCTCCGGCGCTGCCCCCACCCCGCCCGAGGCGCCACCTTGTGGGATAGTAGTTGGAGTTCCTAATGTCGGTAATGACGCCCCACTGACATCTTTTGAAATATTTTGAACGACCGTACTCCCAGCGCTTGCAGCACTGGTTACTGATCCGGCCACCGATCCAGCCACTCCCTGCATATTCACCGTGCCACCATTTATTGCGGCAGCAGCGGGCGAAAGCCCACCCCCTCCACCATTGGAAATTTGAGCCGCAGAGCCTGCTTGCCCATTGGAAGGAGCGGTCACTGGCGAGTGAGCTGACGGACCACCTACCTCCTTCGAAATGCTTGTGACAACGTTACTCCCGGCTGGAGCGCCATTCACTAGTGCTCCAGCCACGGATCCCGCCGCGCTAAGCATATTCACAGAGCCACCACTGATGGCCGAAGCAACGGGAGAATGGCTGCTCAACTCTGGCTTGGCCGCTTGGCTATGCGGCGCAGACTGGCCCCCAGCAGGCTGAAGGTGAGACCCGCCAGGACCCTTTGAAAGGGCTTGTGCAGTTTTGCTACCTGAATTAGCTCCATCCGATAGCGACCCGGCAACGAATCCCGCCGAGTCCAGTGCCTTTCCTGTAGCTCCACTTATCGCAGAAACAGCGGAAGAAAGGCCACCTGCGTCTGCCTGCGGAACACTTCCGGCATACAGAGATCTGAGCGTAGCACCTGGGTCACTGGGCGCCGCATTCTTCAGGTTTGACGCAGCCTGAGTATCCTGAAGCCTTTCTAATGGTGATGGAGGTTTACCGCCAACGGCATATCCGGCGCCATCATTTGTAGGAACGAACTGTTGACGCGAAGTGGCATTTGCCATTCCCGTGACCAATGGCGTGCTATCGCCTGTATGCTTTTCGAACTGAACGTTACCCTGCTGAGCTTGGCCAACTGACTCTTTAGCTCTCGCTTCAACTGCACCATTCTGAGCTATGGTTTCGCTATAGATTCCGCCTGCAGCCGCGCGTCCTCCTGCAATCCGCTCATTTGCACCAGCTGCAAGTTCTTTCTGCCGATCCGGATCAAGGCCACTCTTCACCGCCGCTTCAGTTTGCGCCATAGCTGGCTTCATCCCGGCTTGCATGCTCGCTAGGCCCTTTTCAACTGCCGCAACACGTTCGACGGCGGCAGCGGCTGCCCCCACACCTGCAGAAACGTCGGCAATGTTTGCCGCCGTGGCAAGTTTCGCCATCGCATTTAGCGATGCTAGCTTTTCCGACGGGCTCGCTGCCGAGGCGTTCATTGAGGTCAAGGCTTTCCAAGCAGCCGCGCCTGCCATCTGGTCTTTGCTCATGCCAGATCCGAAGGCCTGCTCCATTTGCCTGTAGTTACTCCCGAATGAGCTGAGAAAGCCTTGAAGTGCCTCACCGGTCAATGCGCCTCCCATCGCACCCTGTATTTTCCCAAGAGCTTCAGCTTGATGGCGCGAATCGCTGCCGCTCTTGCCTGCCTGCGTTTGTCCCCACTTATTTACAAAGTCTGATCCTTCGACCTTAGCGCCTGTCTTTGCGGAGGCATCCATAGCCGCCGATTTTGAGAGCTTATCTGCCTCGTCCAATGCCTTTGCGCTTGAGGCAAGTTTCGTGAGTGTATTTCCTAGCTGCGTCGCCTTCTGCCCAATTTCAGACCACTGGGAGCCAGATTTTCCAGACGAGCCAGTGTTGGCACTTTCACCGTTGGACGCTGAGTCACGAACACCCGACGATGCACTCCTCTCGTTCTTTAAGCTCTTCAGTTCGTCCAGGCCCGCAGTCTGGGCTACTCCATGACTAATTCCAGTGGAGGCTTGAATACCTGCACTCCCAGATATCCCAGTAAAGGTCCCAAGTACTTTCCCTGGGAGAGAGTCCTTTGAGTTAATTCCTGCTTGGATATTCCCTGAGAGGGCTGCATTTCTCGCAGCTGTGTTCATTTGCCCAGTGCGCAGATTCACTGATTGCCCATCAGAACTAAGCGTTCCAGTGGAAGCATCCCACGTCACAGTGCTGCCTCGGCTGGACAGGTAATTTGCGACTTTTGCCCCATCAAGATATTTACCACCGGATGCGATTAAGGAAGAAGTTTCGTTCAACGCCTGCGATTGGGACTGCTCAACTTTCTGACGCGCGGCTGCTGACGTCTCAGACGAATAATTGGTTGAGCTTGCCACACCGCCACCGAAATCCATGCTCCCCAGACCAGATAAATTCGCAGACGCATCGCCAAGCACTCCAACGGAATCGCCTGTCATACCTCCACGCATTGCGTTCTCGGATCCGGCAATTGCAGCGCGCTGCGCAAGAATAGGACTGCCAGCGGATCCTGCGCCGCCAACAAGAGGCGAGCCTTTCCCACCGCCAGAACTTCCACCTGCGCCGCTTGCTTCTCCTGTAGAGCCACCACCACTCCCACTAGGAACCGCTTTGCTGATCATGCTCGACATCGCAAACATCGAGCCAGTGAGTATCGCGAACATCAGGTATGGAGCATTCTGGATCATGTTCCCAGCTGCTATCGTCGATGTCATCGTCTGGCGCATCATCATCGCCATGTACGCAGGGGATAAAGGTTCGCCTAATGGAGGAATAGGCGCAGGAATACTCAGAATATCTCGCTGATACCAACTGGTAATGATCGCCATCATCGGAATCCAGCTCTGAGTCCACAGGCCAAATACGATGTACGATACAGCCACCTTTACCCCACTTTGAGGGTTGGCAGCAAGCATGAACATGACTATCGGCGTACTTGCGATGAATATAAAGAACAACACATCCATGAATTTTGGAGCTGTTGTACTTACCATCATGCTTTGGGATGCCTCTGATTTTGCCCAATTGAACAAGCCCGAGTCTCTCATTATGGAAATCGGCTGATCAATTGGCGTATGGCCAACATATTTCAGCGAATCGGCCATTGAATATGTCATGATGTTGAAGACACTCCTGGTATCAATCCTTGAGGAGCTATCGGTCAACTTATTGATCATTCCCATGGCGGTATCATAGTCAATCGTCCCATCATCGCGAATGACTGCTTTGTTTTGTTTTATTTCTGCTTTGTTTGCGAGATTTTTTATTGTTTCAGTTACCTCATTACTGCTTCCATTACCAACGCTATCCTCATAGTTTCTAAGGTATGAGGCCGCTTCAGAGCAGGACGCAGCGCGTCCGCCGCCACCTCCCGTTACATACGGATTTCCATCATCATAGATTACAGTACTTCCAGTCTCCGTCAGAGTTTCCGACAGTGCTTTCAAAACATAACGCTGGTTAGCAAATTCGGCTTTAGATAAGCTAGGGCCTGAACAGTAGCGTACCGCAAGGCGCATTGTCTCAACTAGGTTCTGAGAAAGGCACCCTAGCGGTTCAAGAGGGCAAGCTGCGAAGCTCATCAACACCCGTGCAGGTGAGAATGGGTGCACATCACCAGATACCGATAGATAGTCTCCATTGACGTTGACCATTACCTGCTCTATTCGATTGGTCAGCATTAAGGAAAAGCTGCCGGCCAACGTTGCAGGAAGCGCGATTGCGTAAGGCACATTGTCCACGACCCGTGGTGGCGCCGAATTATCAAACTGTTCTATATTGACAGTCGTCTTGGGAAGAAAAACGACCCAAACCACAATAAGCTGAATCAATATTACATCGAGTCGCAATCCTTTTTGAACGACAGTTTGCCCAAGAATGAAGAGTAGCGATATCAATAGCCCGGTCTTGACGATCGAACCAACCAATGACTCTTGACCAAAGAACATAGCCATCGACGTCATCGCACTTCCGATCACAACAGGATCGGAAATTGTATATATAGTGAACGCCATATTCTCCCCTAGCGCTTGTCGCCAGACCCGGACGCGCCTCGCATCTGGGATGCGGTTAACCTTTGATTGATGACCAGTGAGTCATATACCGCCTTTACCATAGAGTTCATCTTGTCAGCATCAGGCCGCATCTTCATGAGCGCCTCCTCTTTGATCTTTAGCTCAGCCGCATACCCATCAGGCATCATGGCTTTCGTTTGCTCAGTGAACGCCGACTTTCCTATGGTGAGCAATTCGATGCCGAGCATATAGCCGAAGTAGTCCGGCAAATACTGGGCCACGATCAAGCCAATCTGTTCAGGTGCCCCTGGAATCTTCTGTGCTTCAAGCAAGAAGTGCAGCAAGGGGAACGGTGTCATGTCCAAGATCGCTTGAGACCTTGCATCCAACGATCCCGCAACGAGCGGCCTCCTATTGGCAAAAGACCCAACAATAGAGCTGTCCGTCCAGTTACTTCTAATTTCAGGCCTAGTAGTTCCAAACAGCGCTTGATTGACAATGTCCTCGACACCACCCCATTCGCTAATAGGAAGCTTCCTGCTGGAATCGATTTTTGTACATTCCTGACCTTCATTGATGCACGAGTAAATCCCGACGCCATCGGGACTAAATCTGCTGGCTTTGAGGACCTGGTCCCAGTTGGCAATCTTCGAAGGGTACGTCTGCACTGGTTGGTCACAAACCTCCGGGTTCACACCTGGTCCGCAGCTCTCACCGGCCTCTGTTGCACGGTTTACTGTGGTGCCAAACAGACCCATGATTATTTCAATTGCTTGCCTCTTAGTCATGAAGACCTGGAGAGTGTTAGCGCCTTTACCCATTGTCTCATTTGCAGCGCGCCACACGAAATTTCCCACATTCGGATTGTTATCTCGGGCTTGTGCATTTCCACCAGCCGTTGCTGCGTCCGAGGGGGTTTGGCTTTGCCGCTTACTTTCCCCGGAGACCCAGTCCGCAGTTAAGCTAAGCGCGCCAGATAGCGCCGTACCCACTCTTGCAGCTTGCTCCTTTAGTTTCGGCTCAATCGATCCAGAAACCATGGAGTTTGCAATGGCACACGTGTTTTTCGCCATTGAATTAAGTGTTTCCATTGCTTGTTGTAGGCGAGATAAAATCTCGTCACATGGATTGCACATCAATTTGATGGCGGCCTTCACAGCGAACCCTGTAGCATTGGCAGCGATAGAGCGCAGGAGCTGTTCAAACTGCGCACCATTGATGAATGAGAAGCTGCCAAAGAAGATATCAATTCCACCACACCCCGCGTCAATTCTGGGGGGAGCAAACTGGACAATATTGATGCCTCTGCCGGGCGATCGTATAGAGAGCGATCCGCCGTAAACGCCCATAAGCCGCTGCGACTTGTATGTTTGTGCATTTGTTGAAGTGGTCACAAACATGTCATTCATTGCTTCCTTTAGGCCCGCACTAGCCTCGGCAGGCATTAAGGCTGCCATTGCTGCAATTGTGATTGCGGTTACGGTAGCTTTGAACCTTCGAGCTTTCGCCATGTCAATACCTCTTTTGTATTTTGTCTTGCGCGCTGGGGACAATTGCTTTCGGATCCTTTTCAAGTGCGCGGCCAATTTCCTTGATGTCTTCGGTCGTCAGGATTCCTCGCTCCTCGGGGAACGCATCCTTACGTGCTTGCCCGGTAACCAATCCAGCAGCATCCCCGGCGATCAAAATCCGTTCTTCCAGCAAATCCTGTGACAGCATCCCTTGAGTAATCACAGTGATGTTGTCTGGAGGCGCCACCAGCGCGACGGCGGGCCTTACCTGTATCTTTAGATGGCGGCCTTGGCCGTCATCCTTCCGAACGTCGCTTTTCCCCATAAGCCAACTTGGCCGCTCACCATCGGGAGTGATGTAGATCACTTCAAATCCACGCTCTTTCGCTGTCCGTTCCACGATTGGGTATTGGAGCGAACAGAAATGGCACTTATCGTCTAGAAAGACCCACAAGCCGGCTTTTTTTGAGATCGCCTCCGTGGCCTTCCTCTTTTGCTCCAAGGACCAACGCTGGTAGCTACCTCGCATTGCACTGGAAAATGGTGAGCGTACTGACTCATCCAGAAGAGGATCAAGAAGCGATTGACGCTGAAAAGTCCGCGTGAAATTGCTTGCCTTATCCAGCATTACCCGCGTGGCATAGCGGTACGCCTGGACATTCTCATCTGTAGGGTTGTCCACCGCATTGTTGAGCAGACGCGGGTACTCAGTCTGGAACCAATCCACCGATAGCGCTTCTGGCTTCTTAGGCTTGCCGAGTTGAATAACTGCGGGGGCTTGCTTCTTCGGCTGCGGTGGGACCTCCTCAACCTTGAGCGGCTCTTTGGGCTCTGGGTCAACCTGATACCAGAACCAGCCCTCTTCTGTCTTCTTGAAGGGATCTCCGGCTTGCTGCGCCTGAACTGCAGAAGCTGCAATAGTCGCTATTGCTACCGATAAAAAGATCTTTTTCATATTCACTCAGCGCACAGGTCAACGAATTCCAGTTCGTTTTTAACGGCCATTGTGTTTTTAAACCCTGCTTCAATAGCCTCTTCGAGACGCTTTTCCATTTCAGGCGAAAGCCTGCGCACCCGGGTTTTTAGCGCCCCTTCAAAATCCGCGATCTCACGAGCAGCACCCATCCTTGCAGCCATCCGCCAGTGGTACTGGGCCATGAAGCCGTCCTCGTCCGGAAGCCATCGGGCCGCGTAGATGTCTCCGGCCAGGAACATGATCTCGGGTGATTGCCACTTCCAGCGGTTCACCATCATCCGGATCTCCTGCATCACTACACCCTTTTCGGTAGTCGGCAGCTTTGGTATGGACTGGACCAGCAGGCGCATGTAGTGGTAAGCGCCAGGCACGTAGGCATTGCGGGCCGAGGTCCGGTAATGGATAAACGCCTTCTTCAGATCTGGCTTGCCTGCCGTGCCTGCCTCGTTGATCAGGCCGGCAACATAGTGCGAATATGAGCCGACCAACCCACGCGAATTCTGGGTGGCAGCGCCAGATTTCTGAAGTAAGTCCAAGATCAGGCGGGCATCACTTGCGCTTACGCCATTGGGGCTTCTTCTGTAGAGCATCAGCGCACCATTCCAGCCCGCTTCTACCGAACGCGTGGCCTTGGAGTAGAGGCGATATGCCAGCTCCTCGTTGCGCTCATAGCCATAGAGCCCCTTTCGCGCTACATCCCCTCGGGCGCGCAACATGGCCACGTCCTGATTCTTCAATCGTTGCGTTACCAATTCGACGGCCTTCTTCTTGGTTCGCGCGTCCACCTTCGATGTGCTGGCCGATTGACTGAGGAGGAGGCACGCAGTTAGCTTCGTAGTGTCCTGAGTAGATTCGCGGATAGCCGTGACCACTTGGTCAACATCGCCGGCTAAGCAATAGCCGGATAACAGCCACACAAGAAGGCCAGCATTCATGTGCATACGCAGACTCATGTCAGCCGCGCCTACGTAGGTCGTTGTTGGGCGCGATCGCCTGGATGCGCGCCTCGTCAGGGGGGGGAATCATTAGCGAGGATTGGGGGAGTGCCGTGCCTTCATCCTCCTCCTCTCCTGCACCCGCTCGGCGGGGCGAGACGCCAACGCGGTCCGGAGAGGTGGTGGGCGACTTGGGGGCCTTTCGTTCCCGTGCTGCGCCCGCGCGTTGGCCGTCAGGCTTTGCTGCCCCAACTAGCACAAGCGCGACCATTGCCAGCCCACCCACCGCCACCATCAATGCTGCGCCAGAATCCATCTCGCAATCCCCCTTCGTAAGACGACGGGAGCTCCTCAAAAGAGAGCCCCCTTTCGCGTCCTATCGTACGGAGTGAGACTAAGAAAAGTAGGCCGAAAAGCTACTGAAACAGAAGCTTTTCAAAGAAAAATAGGAGCGATCGAAAATCGGGAGCACGGCGTACCGTAGGTATATCATCGCTGCCCGGGAGTTGGAAACAACGGCCAAACCGATGTTTGGCCGCTGTTTCTAGGAGCTTTCTGCACAATCCATGCAAAGCATATATTAATTATGGCTTTGTATTGCACCCAGGATATACGAACGGCATTTTCTTCTTATTTGCGTCGTAGCAGTGCTCCTCAACCTCGTCCTTAAGGGCATGGGTGAAGCTTGTAGCCCTGTCAATAGTAGTTCCAAGGATCTCGGCAGACTTGACCGCTGGAACTCGATGGTCATACGCATTATCTACGTCTGGATTTCCGGCTATCGCCATAGATGGCTTGATCTTGTTCTGCGAGATACCAAAGTTTGTCGTCGGGTCAGCTGGATTCAGAAGCCCCGCTTCAATCAATGTATCTGTCCATTCTGTCAAGTCAATCCTCGACCAATCTATCGAAGCCAACTCAAACGCGGTGAATCCTCCGCAGTTTATGCTGCAGCCACCTAGTTGGCGCCCATCTTTGGTAGAGCGAAAGCCATATGGGCGCTGACCCGTAAGGTTCTTGGAGACTATCTGTTCGCTAATCACTCGCGAGACAATCGATTTGTAGCAGCAATAGAGCTGCCGCTTCTCGACGCAACCAATCAGAAAGACTTTTTTAGAACAACAGGAACCGACATCGGTGCACAAACGCCACTTGTCACTCATTCCCCATTCGAACTCCTCTTGCTTACAAGCGAAGATTATGTGACCGATAAGTCGTGCGATTGAGTAAACCATCATCACGGTGCCTAATCCGTCAACCAAGTTCTGCATTCCTGGTGTAAGTTTGAGCGCACCGCCCGGTGCGGCCTGAAACACCATGCCGGAAAGTTCTTGACCGCCTATTTTCATCAAGACGTCATTAAGGCCTTTATAGAGGAACTGTTGAAACTGTGTCATTAGCCCTTCAATCCCCAAGCCTTTACTCACTTCCCCCACCCCCATGCTCGCCACCTCCGAAGTGGCTTCCGAGCCTATTAGGGTATCGAAAGAAGCGCGGAACGGTGCGACCAGGTTGTCAGTCACCCATGACGCCGCCGACGAGTACAGGTTAGTCACTTCAGACGAGACATCACCGAATGTTCGAGCTATCGAGTTGTAGATGTCGCTGCTTGCCATCACGTCCTGGACCGCTTTCGTCCGCCCCAGCTTGTTTAGTGCGGACATCGCCTGCAGGTACTCCATCCAGCCTGGCGCCGACTTGGCACCCTTTCTCGCTTCCTTGCAGCAATTGGGCGTGAGGCCGATCTGATGACCAATCGGAATCTTGCAGTACATTGCCTTGCCACCGAAGATATAAGGTGTGCACGCCTGATCCACGCTCTTTGGTGGCTCGCCCGTCTCTTCGCACACCATCTCATTCACCATTTGATTGATGGCCTCCATGCCCGAAGCAGCGCGTGCGAAATCCCCTTGATGCGATCCAGTCAAGTTCGGCCTATGACACTCTGTCCCCAAGCAACGCATTGCACCCGAGCATGCATCGCCCTGCTCTTCGATCGAGACCGGGATTTTCAACTCTCGGGTAACGCCGCAGTCGTAAGCGATAGAGGGGTTGTAGCACTGCCCTGTGAAAATTCCCTTGAAGCGGTTGTCGCACTCATCACGTGTTGGGGCCCGCTTGCATGAGGGGGAGCTTTCCAGCGGCACATCGTTGTCGTCCGTCGTCAGATTGCAGTCAGTTGCCCATTCCGCTCCGTCACGCATGAAAGTCTTAAGCCTGCTACTTACCTCCATCGTGGCACAGCTCGTGAACGATTCGGCGTTAGCCTGCCAGCACATTGGATCGTCAAGCAGCTTGAGTGGTGGTCCGTTCGGCGTTGGCTCCGCGCCTGATCCGTTGTCGTAGTCTGGCTGAACGACCGCTGATGCATCAGTGCCCCATTTTTTGAGCAACTCGACGATCCCTCGGTTTGGGAGGTTTGGCCCGAAAGTGACGTCGCCAACCGTGCGCGTTGGAGCCGTGTCCGTGCAGGTCAGTTTTGCACCCTTGCAGAACCCGTCTGCGGCGTACTGCATGTAGCGCTCGCAGCCCGCGAAGCTGTTAATCGCAATGCTGTAGATCTTGGCCATTAGCCTCACTTCGTGCAGTGTGCCGTCCGCGAACACCGTGCCTGTCGGCATCCAGCTTGAGCCAGACACGCCATAGTCCGTGAAGTCTCCCGTTCCTCCAGCCTGGGCATACACGCCATTGACCACGAAGAGCTTCGGGTCACCTCCCATGGGCGTATGGCGGTACTCCACGTACTGGCCCTCGCTCGATCCGCGCGGATCGTCGGGCAGCTTTTCGGTTGTGCAGTTCTCCCCTGCTGGGCAGGTAGCTGCTCCCATGATCGTGAAGTCGGTTCGCAGTGAGCCTGTCACGTTCATCGGATCTTTGCGATAGGTAAATTGAGGGAAGCCCTCCTCATCCTTGACCTGCAACTTCGTCAATGGGTCGATGATCGGCACCTTGACCTTGTTGAATGCCGTTACCGACATGAAGTTGTGCTCACCGACGTATGTCAGGCCGAAACTGCGTTTGACACCCTGACAACCTTGTGGGAACGGGTTCACAAGTGTCTCAGAGCACATCTGAATATCGGGATCTCCGTACGTACCTCCCTGGATCACATCAATACGCGAAACTGAATCACGCCGGCACGAGCCGATCAGCTGCTTGGCCAGATCACTATTTCCAGCATTGACGCCGCGTATAACGCCTGAGCGTAGATCCGCGTTCGCGGAGAAATCGTTGCGGCTGGCATTGGCCGCAAATTTGTCATTGAACTCCTTGCCGAAGCGATCCGGGCTTGGATTCGCGGCATCGTTGTACATGAGGACGATGTTTGCACCGTAGGCCCCTGGGCACCAACGCACGGGGTCACCGCCAACAGATGGGACTTCGCATTGCTCGGGCGGGTCCGAAGGGCATGGCACGCCGTCCACGGGCTTTGAATACGTCACCTCAGATTGGTACAGATCAGCGGCGAGATACGCGGCTGTAACGCCGTAAGGAACCGCATAACCAGCGACAGGCTTCCAGCCATCAGACGGAGTTCCATAGCTCACAAGCCCAGGGTCGAGCACCCGTTCAATGGCTCCGCCACGTGAAACACCGAACCAGTGGTTGTATGTGAAGTAGTTGCGCCCCGTGGGCTCTGCAAAGGGTGTGTACGTGTAGCGGATCGCGAACGTCTCATCGACCTGGTCCCAGATAACGTTGGCCACGCCGCCAAGGGTTGCCCTCAGCATGTCCACCTTGCCGCGCTTGTAGGTTGTTGGCTTTGTGATGAACTGATGAT
>Ga0208661_100136_pt1 | contig 15923 bp, 30 predicted proteins | sample ECHtaG_2_FD_187132 | JGI IMG/M metagenome (GOLD analysis project Ga0208661, IMG submission 187132) | Hot spring microbial mat communities from Yellowstone National Park, Wyoming, USA - ECH_C virus_MetaG (SPAdes) (version 2) | ecosystem: Environmental > Aquatic > Thermal springs > Hot (42-90C) >...
GGGTGAAGACGACCACCTTCTCCCCCTGGTCCAGCGCGTCCCCGAAGGTCTCCACAAACGCCTCCCACTTGGCATGGGTCTTGATGGCCTGGCCTAACAGGTGCAATCCGCCGCAAATCTGCTTGAGCCGCAGCAGTCGCGTCAGCGCGTTGGTGAGTTCCTGGGGGTGATCCCGCACCCAGGCGATCCACTCGTCGCGGGCTTGCCGGTAGGCGCGGGCTTGCTCTCCTTCGAGGCGGATCGGAATGTCCTGCACCAGCTTGGGGGGCAAGCCGCCGACCTCCTGCTTGGTGCGGCGGATCATGATCCAACTGAGGTAATCGCGCAAGAGCGCCCCACTGTTCGGGCGCATCTTGACATTGCCCCAGGCATCGCGGGTGCCCGTGATCTCGCTCCACCGCTTCGGCAAGTAGGTGATGGCCTTGCTCCAGAAGAGCGGGAACCACGCATCCAGCGGCGAGTTGACGATGGGCGTGCCCGAGAGCATGATCCCGTATTTCGGCTTCAACAGCAGGACGGCCAAGGTGCGTTGCGCCTGGGGGTTTTTGCACTTATGCACCTCGTCGAGGATCACCGTGTGCCAGGGATACGTGAGCGCCCCCGGATCCACGGATCCCCGCTTGCTGTTCCGGAATCCCAACACCCACCCCAACGTGGGGTGATGGACCTCCTGCCGCAGCTTGTCGTAGGTCGTGACCACCCACGGGGTCGGGGGCTGGTAGTCGGCGGATCCGCCGCTGTATTCCGACCAGGGGGCCTCCGGGTCATGCTGCTGGATCTCCCGCTCCCAGGTCCACACCCCGGATCGGGTCGTCACCACCAGCACCGGCCCGTAGTCGCCCAAGGCCCGGCGGGTGCGGACGGCCACGATGGCGGTGATGGTTTTGCCCAAGCCTTGTTGATCCGCCACCAGGCAAAACGGGTGCCGAAGAATCCACGGTACCGCCTCCGCTTGGTGCGGGAACAGCGGAAGGTAGGCAGCGGGTTCCACGACCTCCGGCAAAGGCGGCGGCGGATCCCCCGTCCACCGATCCTTCAGCGGCGTCTCCCAAATGGCCAGGATGGTCGGGTCTGGTGCCCAGTACAACGCGCCCTGTTCCTGCGGGGTGTTCCAGAACTGGTGCCAAATCCAATGCGGCGGGCGGTAGGGGGCGGCGTGGTTTCCTAACCACACCCAGTAGCCTCCCTCGGCCCGCTGCAAACGCACGGTCCCCTGGCAAGGCGGCGCATTGGCGGCGCGAAACAAGAATGCCGGTGCCACCGAGCGGTTCCCTCCTAGTTAGGTAATCCGAGCGTGTGAACCACCCAGTCATGAAAGGGCGGGATATCCAGCACGCCTAGGCCAGCGATGAGGCTAAGCCATAGGACAAGGACAGGCGTCCCCAGGATGAAGATCGGGATCGCGCCCCACCGATAGGTGCGAATCACCCAGGCGATAGCCTCCAACCCCAGCCAGATGAGGATGAGGCCCGCCGCCGTCAACCAGGCAAAGAAAATGTCAATGAACACAGTCATGGGGATCCACCGCCCATTCCCCACACCGCCCGCACCGTTCGAACCGCCCGCCGTCAAGATCGTCGAGGGCCAAACACCGGGCGGAACAGTAGGCATACGGGACGAATTGGGAACCCCGCTTGACGTGGTAGACTTTCCAGACTTCGTGCACCTCCATCCGCTGGCTGCATCGAACGCAGCGAATGAGTTGGGTCGTTAACGTGGCCATCGTACCGCTCCTTTCTGAGGGTTTGCAATGTGGTTGGCGGGATCCTGCCCGCCCAGCCGATCCCAAGGGCACACCTTGGCCCCGACTGGCCGAGCAGGCAGCCCTATAAAGCCGGATCCCGCCGGGATGGGCGGCGGGATCCCTTTGGACTACCCGGATGGCCTTATGGCAGGTGGTAGCACTCAAAGATCGATCCGATGGGCATCCCTTCCACATAGACCAGCCCGTGCTCGATGTGGTAGTCCACCGGCTCGACATCACAACGGTCGAACTGGCCGAGGGCTAACAGCACTGCCACCCACTGGCGCTGGACGGTGGCGGGATCCCGCCACGAGAAGCAATACCAGCGTTCGTTAGACCCGGTGATGCGGTATAGGGGCGGACGCTCCCCGTGGCGGGATGCGGTATAATCCAAGTTGGGGATCATTGGGGGTTCCTCCTCTGACGTGCGCGGCGGATCACCTCGTCCCAGGGAATGATCCGCCGCTTCGCGCAGTCGACACACAAACCATGTCGTAGTTCCGTCAACACATCATCGGTTCTGCCGCACCGGCGGCAGGGGGGCCAGGAATTCATTGGTGTCCCTCCTTGGCTTACAGGTCGATAAACTCCGGGAGGTAGGGCAGCTGCCGACACAGGGGGTGATCAGGATGTTGGTGCAGAATTTCCCCTAAGCGGTGCGAGAGTTCCCATCCCCGGACTTCTACGGCTTCCCAGTCCGGTTCAGTGCCCCATAAATCCAACCGTGCGACCACGAATGCACTCGCAGACAGCTCATAGGGAAAGCAGTGGCGGAGGATCCACAGCGTCTCCGTTTCCACCTGAATCGAATAGGCCCAGTCTATCTCCTCCCAATTCACGTTGTCAGAGGTGATGGCGTATTGTTGGGGATCGGGCTCGTTATGCGTGTGGTGGACCGCCTCCGGATCCGGGTAGCCCGTTTTTCGCCGATTTCGGATTACCCTCCACTCCTTCCGCAACTCTCCTTCCCAGATTTTGCGTACATCCGGCGGGATGGGGGTCAGCAGAGACCGCATACGGTGCTGGATGTATTTCCGGAAGGTCCGAATAGCGATGCCCGGATCCTCAACGAAACACACCCCGTTAACCCAACGCGGAGCCGGACGGGACTGCCCACAGAATCGGCAGATCCCGCCGGTGACGACCTCTTCCCAGTCCGTACACCGCAGCAGGTGGTCAGCGAACGCCGCCACGGATTGGCCTTGCGCTAACGTTTGGCGGATCTGCTCCCAGACTTCCTTGCCTAACCCATTTGGGTAGGCATCGGTACGACAGCATCTCCCCTCAAAGTGGGTGGGAGTTCCCACCCCCACCAAACCGATGGTGGCCACCAGCGCATCCCTCCCCACTCGTCAAATCGCCATAAAGGCAGGAAGATACGGCAGGTGCTCACGCAGGGGATGATTGGGGTGCCGCCAGAAGAGCCCCTCCAGTTGATCTTGCACCTGATACCCCTGCCGTTCGATCTGCGCCCAGTCTGGCTCCGGCATCCAGGCGTGTAGGGAGTAGGATCCCACCACCGATGCGACGTATTGGTTCCACCCCGTTTCGTCAACCGCGACCCGTACATGCCGGAGCACCCACAAGGTGGCGGGTTCCACCTGGAGGACATAGGCCCATTGGACGGTCCCCCAATCAACCTTCGGGGACCAGACGGCATACTTAGCCGGATCCGGATCATTGTGCCGGTGGTAGCGGGCTTTGGGATCGGGATACCCGGTCTTGCGCCGGTTTTGGATGATCTGCCATTCCTGGCGCAGGTCCTGGCGCAGGAGTTTCTTAAGCGTCTCACGCTCCGAGAAGGTTAAGAAGCGTGGAATAATCGCATTCTCCCGTACCCGCCGGTACTCCGCGAAAGTGCGGATGGTCGGCTCCGTGTCCTGGACGTAGCACCATCCCCCGATGGAGTGGGGGGCTGGGCGGCGTTTGCCACAAAAGGGGCAGATCCCGCCCGTGACGACCTCTTCCCACTCCGTGCAGCGGAGTACCTGCGCCGCGAATTGCGCCAGCGTCTTCCCGTTTCCTCGGGCCAGGGCGATTGCTTGCCACACCTGCCGCCCCAGCTCCGGTGGGGTGGGTGCGGTGTAGGCGCGGCGCCCTTCAAAGGCGGTGGGGGTTCCGATGGCGACGAGGGCGCTAGCGGCCATCGATCCCCGCCTCCGGCCCATCCCACGGCAGGGTGGCGTACTCCGGCAGTTGGCGGATCGCATACTGCGCCAACTCGGCAAGCTGTCGTTCTAGCCACTGGTAGCGGGGATCCTCCGGTACGGACCCTTCGGCACACTGGTACCGGAGGCAGAACCCCGCCTTGATCGCGGAGAGTAAACTGGTATCCCGCCGCCGGAAGGTGTAATTCGGCGGATCCGCCTTTTCGCCATAGCGCTCCTGGATCGCTCGGGCATTCAAGTCATACAGCATCCGCCCGACGGCGGTGTAGACCGTCTCCTCGGACAGCAGGCCGAAGGACAGTGCCTGCCGAATGGCGGGATCCTGCAACGGATCCCATTCATCGGGGATCCGTGCTCCCTCCCACCCATGCTCCCGGTATTGCGCGAGGCCGTTTAAGAACCGGTCCATCGTGTGGGGTGAGACCATAAACGCGCTCATGCGGTTCCTCCTTTTCAGATTCAAAATGCACACCTCCCATCGCGGGATGGGAGGTGCCAGATCCCCGCCTGCTCATCAGGCCCTCGACGCGGGGATATTGAGGGCGACCGCCGGAACGATCCGGCGGTTTCGCGGTAGTTAGACAGACTTTTTGGCTTGGTAGCGTCTTCGCACTGCTTCCCAAGCGTCATCCAGGGTTTCGACCAGCGAATAGCCGTCGCCCACGGCGCGATAGTATTTCTGATCCGCACGGTCAGCAGCTTCGCGTAGGGTGTCCCAGAGATCGGCGTACCGTTGGCCTGTCGGGCCATCGGGGTCGAATAGTGCCTGGTTGAGTCCCGCAATGACCAGTTCGATTAGCAATTCGAACTGCTCCGATGGTAGTTTAAGGGTCAGGTTCGGGCTGTTCATTCTACTCCTCCCTTTTCATCGGCGGGATCGGGAAACGGGCGGCGGATCTCCTCCGCCACCCAATGGAGGAACCCCTGATCCTGGGCCACTTCGAGCACATCCCACGTCCAGTCTCCTTCCGGGTGATCTGGGCAGGGTTGCCACTGCCCAAGACCCGTGTGGACATCATACTCCACCAAGGGGCGCCCGTCGTCGCAGACCGGGCAATGCACGGCATACGTCCCGCGCTGTTCCTCGGATTCGATGGCCTTCGCCATCGACAGGATAAGCGTTTCCCGGGCGTAGGCTAACGCGGCGGATTGGGTGGTAAACAATTCCACCCGATCCGGGGCGATCTCCGCGTCATCCGTGACGGCCCAGGTGTGGTCCGGGAGCTGCACCAAATACTACGTCACATCGCCGGATTCCTCGATGAGGGGGATCGCGTCCAATTCCCTCAACGTGTGGGCGGGCCATCCCGCCGCCTTTTCCACGGCTTCCAAGAGTTTCATCGTGACTCCTCCTCGTGTTTCGGGATCCGCTTGACGTGAAAGGCGGTATGTCCGTCCAAATACCGCTCTACATAGCTGGGGGGCAGGGTAAAACGGTCGTCGCGTACTGCCCGTCCTTGCGTGAGGCGGCGGATCGCATCGCGTGCCTCTGCGATGGTGGCATACCGCTCCGGTAGGTGTTTTACAAACACGCCTTGGTATTCCCCGGTGAACCGATCATACACCTGTTCGGATACGATGATTTGGAACTGCTCTGGGTTGGCTTCGTTTACCTCCGGTAGCATCCTGAGCCCTCCGTTTCATCGGGACGGATCAAGTGCCCATCCGGTCCTACTGCGTGATTAACGAACCGGGATACGACTGCTTCTACGTCCACCACGTCGAGTGCCGATGTCTCGGCGTATGCCGCCTTGGTGCGCCTCTGGAACTCTTCTGCAAAGTCGTCGTCCTCTTCGGACCAGCCTTCGGTGCCCATTTGCTCCCGCACCATCTCGTCGATGGCCGCAACCGCGTTGTCATCGGTGTCAATCCCCACGTCCAACCACCATTCTCCTGGCGCAGACGTATAGGCATTTCCAGGGGCCTGCCAGGGGCCAGAGATCTCCCAATCCTCTCCATCCCAGGTACACCGCAGCCACCCGTTGGTCTCCCGTGCGTAATAGGGGCGCAGAAGATCAGCGAGGGACAGGGTGCTCAGGTGATCCTCCAGGGCTTCCCTAAGGCGGTGTTGGGCTACGTCATCTCGCTTCATGGCGGGATCTCCTTTCTTGGTAAAACGAATGCCGTGTTCAGCTAGGGTTTGGCGGATTCAGCCTCGAATAGCGCAGGGCCAATCAAGCCCCACCCGAGTTCGTCGATCCATCCCGCAGCCTGTTCCACCCACTCCGGAGCGCCGTGATCGCGGAGCCAGCGCACTAACGTCGCGTCATCCTCCGGCGGATCATGCGGGGCATGGCCGACAATGGCATGCACCGCAGACCACGGGATCTGATAGGCAACGTGAGTCGCTCCGGTTGCTTCGGTGTACGTCGTTTGATAATCCGCCGCCGTGCGGGTGGCAAGGCGGGGATCCTCCATCCGCTTGGTCACTAGAATCCACTCCTTTCCGAACTTTGGTGACAATCCAGCTTAGCCGCATCATACCAAATCTCTGCCTTCCCTGCTCATCAGGCCCACCAAAGGAAGGCCAGCCAGTGGGCGACGACGGGATCGGGGGTCCCATCGTTTCGCAACTACTCAATGATAAACAAAGTATCTGTCACCGCATCGTAGGCGATGTCTGCCTCCTCGGGCACCGGCGCTCCCGACGCAAGGGGCGTAAAGGTGCGGGGGAATCCGCCGTATAAGTAGTAAGCCCGCAGTTCATCGGGATTTATCAAGAGCGGAAGGATGTCGGGATCAAATCCCACCGCCTCCTTAAGGTACGTCCATAACGCCCGATAGCGGGCCTCGCTGGGATCCGTCCCCAAGACATCAGATGCCTGCACCTCTAGCGCAGGCCACGCTCCGTGATCAAATTGGGTTGCAAACGTCCGCAGGGCGTCGGACAGCGGGATTTCCGATTCGGCGAAATCCGGCCTCGCCAGGAACATCTGGCCGGATGAATCTGGACGGGGATTTCCGTTTGTCGTCGCACATACTCAGCCAGCACTCCCCGGCTGGGAGAGCCGGGGAATCCCCGGATCTTTAGGCGTTTCAGCGTTTCCCCGATTTGCTCCGGCGTGGATCCTAGTGCGTCGAGTACCCGCTGAATCTGGCGGATCGATGGATTCATGCTTCCTGTCCTCCTCTCTAGGGGTGGAAAACCGATCAAACCCACAACCACTCCCACACCCAGTATTTCGTCGTGGGCGGTTCGGCCTGTTTATCGCGATGATGCCAGAGAAACCGCCGCACCACCCAGGGGACCACCTCATCCAACAGCCCGTGGGTGGTGTGCAACGTCCCGTCTTTCTCGTATTGGACGTGGGCGTAGGTTAACGCCGGATCCACCAACACCACTCGGGGGATCCGCCCTGCTGCCCGGACATACATGGCCAGCTCGGAATATGGAATTTCAATCTGCGTGATGTCATCTTCGCCCGTACATACATACTGGGCCGCCTCAAAATCCGGGCGGAACCCCAGGTTTGCCGCGCCAGGGATAATGCCGACACGGATCCGGTACGTTTGTCGGGGCATGGGTTCATCCTCCTTTGCGCTCCGACGGGGGTTGGGAAGGCTGGAGGGTCTGGGGCGGAAGTTCCGGATCCAACGGGAACAGCGCCCCGAAGCACACCTCGTACACCGTGAGTTGCAGTTCAATGCGGATCCGCTGATACCGGCGGATCATCCGATCCAAGGTCGGCGTGGCGTACTCCGGCAGCCAGGTTAAACCCTCCCAGGCCAATTGAGCATCCCACAATGCACCACTATGGAAATCCCCGCTCCATTGCTGGGGATGGATCAACCAGACCGGGATCCCCACCCATCCATCCACACACCGGACCAAGCCGCTGGCGACCTCGTTAGGGGTCAGCCCCAGGCAGGGCGGTACCAGGTGCAGGGCTTCGTAGGAGTATCCGGCCTGCATCGCCCAGCGGCGGAAGCCCTGATGGGTCGGCTGGCGCTGGAGCCACCCGGCGGGATCCTTCGCTATAGCTTCAAATTGTTCACGAGTGAGAGGGATCCCCGCAATCCCGCGCGGAGCTTTGGGATCGACTGTGGACATAGTCTGCCTCCTTGTATGTCGGGGCGCGTGGTATGGCAGGACGGCGCCAGCGCGGGGCGCTGGCGCCGTGGATCCTACTGTCCTTCCCGCAACCGCTGTACATAGGCGATGGCTTCGGCGAGATCGAGATCCCCGTTCGCCGCCTTGTGTCCTAGGGTTTCCTGGTAGCCACCCATCCCGACAGCCTCATCCGTCCATTGCGCGGCGTCCGTAGGGGTCAGCCCTGCGGCTACGAAAGCCTGTGCGGTGTCGGGATCAAAGCACCCCGCCTTGAGCCACGCCTCGACTTCCTCCGGGGTGAACCCGGCGGCGGCCCATCTGTGCGTGGTGCGGTACAGGTCGCGACGGGTAGATCCATAAGCCCAGGGGCCGTACCGTCGGAGCACGGCGGCAATGTCACGTAATACTGGGCTGGTACGCATGGTCCTCCCTCCCGGTGATCTAGTTCTCGCAGTTCTCGCATTCGGCGGATACCTACATATCTACCACCTGCTCCCGGTCGGCGGGATCCCCACCCCTATAGCACACCGCCTCCGACTCTGGGGGGAGGGGGGTTTCAGTACACTCATCTATCGCACCTCCTTGTGGTTGTGGGGCTTCGCCTGCTCATCTAGGGCTCTCAGGTAACCCTGCCTGAAACTCCTTGGCCTCTCGCAGGAGTGAGAACCGCTCCTCGGTGGGGATCTCCAGTCCATCCTCTAGGACATACACCACGGGCACCACATATTCGGAACGCTTTCCGTTGAGCACTTTCGTGATCCGACCATCTCGCGCTCGGATCTGCGTGATGCGAATTCTCTCGCGCATAGAGTGATCCTCCTTTTCAGTGAGCTTGGGGGTTTCGCCTGGGTTCCAGTGATTACATGACGCCTTCCTTACTGCGTTGCAGGACGCAAAGCGCCTCGTCTTCGGATAAGATGGTGTATTCGCGATCTTTCCAGTTGGGGATTCGAAAAAGCCACCCATCCTGATCGGTAAACCAGGTCTTGCGCTGGATTTTATGCAGCTTGAGAAGGCTTCGCTGAAGCCCATTGGTGAACTGGATTTCCTCGCGAAATTGGATCCAGTCGCCGTCTTTGGCCTTGGGCTTTGCCGCCTGCTCTTGGAGACGCTGGCGACATCGCTCCAGCCAGCGATTGGCGTGTTTATCATCGGTCGGAGTGAGCAGGTCTAAGATTGTCGCTGGGCAATCGTAATAGAACGGCTCCATCGATTCGTCCATATCCTTGTAGTAGAAATTGAAATAGGGATCACGGGAATACCGCATAAGGATCACCAACGCGAAGACTTCTTCAGGGCGGTGCTTTGATCGCGCCGCCACATAGAAGACATTTTTGGCCGTGTGGCTCTTGAGAATCTCGATACTAGAGAATTCCTTCTCAAAGAATGCCTTCGAGGACATTCCCTTGGGTCGGTGACATCCTGTCCATCCCATTGTACGCATGCCTCCTTGGTCAGGGTTTCGGAACTATATGTGCGATGATCCGCTTCGAGAGGCTGGAACCGTTCATACAAACGCCTCTAACTGGGGCAGCATCTGCCTTAAATCCGTCGCAGGCACCCTGTCCCAGTCCAACGTATCAGGATTGAGACGGTCGATCAGGCATTGCCACTCTGCGAAAAAGAGCGGCTCATCGGCGGCCACAGTATCCGACGATTCCACGACATGGGCATCCGCGTCTTCCAAGAGATTGACTGACAATGTACCATCCGCTAGGATATTCCATTCTGCTAACGCAATCGGGCCATTACGCTCCATCCACGCCGCGAACTGCTCCGCAAAGTGGGCGGGATTATGCGCGAAAAAGACGTGTTCGAGATCGGGCGTCATATCGCGTAATGGCCCTACGGCTTGCAACACTTCCCGATCCCATCGCTGGACCAGCTTATCAAAGGCAATGCGATACACTTCCATTGAACGATCCCTCCTGGGTGATTTTTCGTGGCGTTAGGTAAATCAACAAATCGCCTGCGCTAGATCAGGATCCACGTCTTTCAAGATCCCTCGCAGGGATTGATATATATCATCCCCGTAGAATCCCCAACAACTGTCGATTTCGATCTCCTCCCCGTTTCGAACCTCCGTCAGGATGTAGCCGTAGACCTGCTCGCTCAGGTACAGGTCATACGTTTCGACCTCCTCTTCAAGCACCTTTGCGGCCTGCGCCTGGGTCTCCGGCGTCCAGGATCCGTACTCTTTGATCACTTGATCCTTGCTGACATATATCCACCCGACCTGGCCCCAATCCCAGCCTTGGAAATCCCTGATGCGGAATGGTTCGGCATACGTAGACATCCGCAGACCGGAGTGATCCATTAGGTACAAAGGCAAGATTACATAGTGTTCCGTAATCTTGCGGTGGATTCGGTTCCAGACGCGGGCAGTGAGTTTGTGGTACGTGAGATCGCAGTCTAGCCGTCGCACGTCAGGGATCTGGTTATACAACGCCAACAGGAAATTATCGGGATGCCCATATTGCTCTCGGCCATCCACTTCTCCAAGCCGGTATTTCCTGTGCCAGCATACCATCGTCCCAAGATTGTTCCATTCGCGGGGAGATTCAGCATCCGTATCGACGAGGATATAGATCCCGTGCCGTCCATTAAAGGCTTGATCCACGGTGTCGGGATGATCCGCCGCCCAAATGCGGCGGATGTCGTCATCCGCATATTGATACTTTTCGTAGGGAGATAGCATGGGTGATCCCTCCTCTGGAATGATCCGCCGCGCCTGCTCGTCAGGCCCGCGACACGCGGCAACATGCGGGCGACTCCCAGGATGGAATCCTGGGAGTTTCGCTGGCTCATGAACGTGTTACGGGACAGCGGTTGTGGGGCGTTCATCCGGCGGGATCTGGTTCGGATCCGACTGCCCCAAATACCGCCCCCAGGCCGACGCGGAACTGTGTTGGGGACACTGGCAGGTCACTAGGTGGTACTGATACCCCGCCGCCTTTAAAAGGTAGTACAGGGGTGCAGTCAACGGCCACTGGGTGATTTCTGGGGATCCAAAGTGCATGCGGTTATCGGGAAAGGTCGTGGTCACTAAATACACCTTCCGCCGTTGGAGAATTACCGGGATGGTTTGCGGACATCCCGGCGGCGGATCAATACGCACATACCACCCGTCCAGTTTTGCCATCGGCGGATCCTCCCTTCCGTTCCCTTTGCTCCCTTACAAGGATTCCTCAGTCAATTGCTGGATCAGGGCATCGCGTAACCGGGTATATAGCTCTTCCCGGCGCAAGCCCTGGCCTAGGCGCAAGAGATCTCCGAAGTGATCAGGCGTGTAAGCGACTAACGCCTCATCGAGGTACACAAAGGCGTCGGGATCCTCCGCCGCCCAGGTGAGCAGATCCCCGGTGTATATATCCGCCTCCCCTGCCGGATCCTCCCCGCCCTCCTGGTCGATGATGGTAAGGGCGGTCTCTCGGATCAGGCGGAAGATCGTGTCGTTCGGCAAATGTCCATCATGGAGATCCCGCACGATGTCCCGCACCCATTCCGGGGCCGTGTCCTTCAGTTTCCACTGGCGCCGGGCGGGATCCGCCGGACGGGTAAAGGACTCAAACTGATCGGCGAATGCTTGCGCCAATGCCTCAATCTGCGCGTTAGAGACTGCTTGGGATGTCATTATTCTTGCCTCCCTTTCTAGTCCACCAGTTGTAGGAACATCACTGGCTCCGCACCCCGGCCTGCGATATAGCCGGTTCGGGCGGATCCCAACACGGTATAACCGTGATCCCGCAATTCGAACGCAATCTGTCGCAGGCGCTTTTCCGCCGTCTCCCGGTCGGGGAGTTCAGCCAGCACTTCGGGATCCTGCATACCTACTTGGCGGATAATGCGCATAGCCTTCCCTCCTGGGTCGTGTCGTAGATTAGCCGTAACGTCCCTTCAATCACCCATACGCGGCGGATCCGCCCCGCCTGCTTTTCCACCAGACAATCCCACCCCCAGTACTCGGAGGGGATCAAAGTCCATAACCCCTCCTCATCCGGCGCGGCGGGATCCGGCAGAACCATCGGTTCAATCACCAACTCAGACATTCCATCCCTTCCTTTCGGGGGTTGGCCTGGACTGGCTCATCAGGCCCCCGGATCCAGGCCCAAATTGGGGGCGACGGCGGGATCCCCGCCGTTTCGCCATTGACTTCCCGACTCGGCGGAATAACGGGCAGGGCAGATCGGTGTGCAATCGCGGGATCCCGCAGTCACACGGTGTCCCGGTGGGATCCTCCGCTAACCCTTGTACTGTCATGCGTGATCCTCCTTTTCTTGCGTGCGTATTACGCCATTGTTGGTGAGATACAATCGGCCTTCCCCCTGGCGGATCCGCCGCCTGATGGGCGGGGGATCCTTCCCGGAGGAAGGCCCTATAATGGAATCGTCCAAGACCGCCTCCGATCATCGGAAGCGGCGGGATCCGCCCCTGCTCATCAGGCGCCGGACGGCGGATCCCATCCTCGGCGCGACGGCGGATCTGGGATCCGCCGTTTCGCAGGTAGGGTTGATGCCTCTACAGGCCATAGCACACTTCGCCATCGGCACTAAAGCGGTAGCCGAAGTCCCGGCATTCCTGGAGAAAGGTCTCCCAGGAATAGGTGGCCTCCAGATCCCGCTGGCATTCGGCCACCCAGGCCCAGAGGCAGTCGCCGAGCAAGGTCACAAAATCGGTGGTGGGATCCGGATGATCCAAAAAGCGGTAGATCGGCCCCAAAATCACGCCATCGAGGTAGTACCCGGTCAATCCGTAGGGATCCCGTTCCAGGCGGATCCTGGAATACCGTTGTTTCCCTGTCGGCCCCCAATACACCTTGGAGCGGTACAGCACGGGGCGGTAGCGGTTCCAGAGATGGGCGGCCAGGCGGATCCCGCGTAATGCCCCAACGGCGGGATCCCCCGTGTACTCCCACTCGATGTCGCTGGATCCCATCCCGTAGGACCAGTCGGTCACACGTACCGGGAAATGGTCCGTAAAGGCAGCCAGGGTTGTGGCGTTCTCCCGGGTCCACCCATACTCCCGATCACTCCGCCAGATCGCATAGGCGCGATCTTGCGCCCACCAGTCCAGTTCGTCCACCGTGTAAGTGGTGATCTCGGTCATTCGGCATCCTCCTTACAGATCCCATACCCCTTGGGAGTATGGGCCGGGAATAAGTGTTTCCGGATCCGGATTGTCTTATTTCCGGACCATCCCTCCAGGGGTATATTCCTCATAGGGGTTCCTCGTCCCAATCCCGGCCCCAAGATCGGGGACGGGGGCGGGGGTTGGGCAGATCCCCGCCTGCCTGCCATCCTTCGCGAGGGCGGCGAACAGGCCGGGATCCGCTGGGCGGATCCCTCGCCGTCAGGCGATGCCAAAGGTCCAATCATATGTCGGTTCCGGATCCGGTTCCTCGGCCTCCACAATCTCAATCACGAGCCCGAGATCGTCGGGATCCCGCTCGGCGTAGTAGCATCCCCCCTGGGCGGATCCCTTCACGGTGTACCCGCATTCCCGCAATGCCCGCGCCAAGGTGGCCGCGTAGCGTTCCGCCTGACGGTGGGATCCAAACCACGCGGGTTCGACGTCGGGAAGATAACCTGGAGTGCTCTCCATCACCACATAGCCATGCGCAGCTTTTCGCATGTGTCATCCCTCCATTTTGTGAATTGGCGGATCCGCCTCCCCCGGATCCCCGGGAGGGGGAGGAGGGGGGTTTTGGATCCTACCTGGTGACAGTCAGACTGATCTGACTGTGGATCCTGGATGGTGTTGGAACATTCCTACGGATCCAGTGCGGGGATCCTCCAGGTGAGGATCCCTCCACAAGATCCATAGAGGATAGCCATGCGGCCATAGGCCATAGCCCAGAGATCATAGGCCGTAGGCCATGCGGCCATAGGCCGTAGGCTATGCGGCCATAGACCGTAGGCCATGCGGCCATAGGCCGTAGGCCACAACAAAACCGCCATTCGCAGGGTGCGAATGGCGGTAGGTGTTATGGCGGATCACCTAGGCAGGACGCTTCACCCGCTTTTCTACCCGCACAGTATGACCTTTATATGTGAACTCATATGGAGGATCCTCGTCCGGAATCCCAAGTTCTCGGACCAGATCCTCCGCCTGCCCTTGGGAGTCACGACCTACGAGGTGATCGGGGAGGTCTAGGAGTCGTGCTAGGCGCGTGATCCGCCCTAGCTCATAGATCCCCGCCACATAGTAGCGTTCGCCATCGATTACCACGGGCAGATCCCTAGGGTTCTGTCTGTCCCAATCTGGTTGCCGGAGCCGGTCGAGGGTCAGTCGTCCTCTCCCCGTCACCGTAGGACCACGGCTTTCAGGATTTACCGTTTCCACCTTGGCCTTCGGGGTGATCCCAGGGACCAATCCGGCTAGTTTCGCGATCACGTCGGCTAAAACGTGATCGGTCGAAAGGGTATTAGCCTGCCGGATCTCTTCGCGCAATTTCGCGATCTCTGCCTCAAGCTCTGCGATCTTTTCCTCGCGAGCTTTCCGGAACAGGCTAATGTGATCCATCCCTTGGTACAGGGTTTTCAAGTCTTCGGCAAGCGATTCCTGGTGCAATTCCAGGAATTCCTGGAGACTCCGCCAAAACCGCTTGGCGGCCTTTTCTGATAAGGCAGGATCCAGGTCTACATAGTGCTCCAGGATCACCTGCCGGATCTCGGGTCGCTCCAGATCTGCCGGATCCCACTGCCACACCCAGGTATTTTGCCATTGGGTGGGGAGATCTTCTCCCTGCTTCTGCTCTTTGGGATCCTGCCCTTGGGTGGGATCCTGCTTTGGAGCGGGATCCTCTTTCGGAAGATCCTGATCCCGACCCTCGACCTCAGGCTTGGCCATGTTCTATCCCTCCTATAGACCTATGGAATTGTCAAAATTCGTTGACACTTCCGCATGGTGGTCCTTGCGGCTTCAACCGTATCGTATCATATCCTCACTCAAGGTGCAATACCCATGAGTAATTTTCGTGAAGCCTCCATAGAGCCATAGAGCCGGCTAAAAGGTTATGGCCTCCCAATGTGGGAAGGCCATACCGGTAAATGCCTACGCGATCTCCACTATCTCAGTTGCTTGGACGGTTGCCCTAGACTCCTCCCTCCATGTCCGAGTGCAGATATATGGACCTGCCTTGGATACGATGGTGAACGTGGTGGTTTCCGTCGTGATCTCCCACGTGATCTCGACTGGACCCTTGATGCTCATCATGTACTCCGCGTCATATCCGATTTTCTGGAGCGCTTCACCGATCGCGGGAACCCCACCAAGGGCTATGATGGATCCCAGCACCATGACATCTCGGCCATTAACCCGAATGCGCTTATGTCGCGTGTGGACATGACCCTGGTCATCCCTCGTGACGACCCATTGCGTGCTGACTCTCATGATCCTGATCCCTCCTAAAGGAATTTGGTGGTTCTAGCATGAGTATAGATCGTTCCCTATCGTTACACAATAGACTTTATCCTCCGGAACCGAAAAATTTCCTGGTTGGGATCCTGCATGGGTTGGATCCCGCCGTTGTCAAAAGGTGCCGCCGATTCGAATGGGCATGACCTAGCGACAGCAGTATTGTTTTGTGGTTGTGCCAATTTTTATTGACGTGACCTGGCGACAATAGCGTTGTACTATGGTTGTGCCAATGGGAATTAGCATAATCTCGCGACATAGGCGTTGTGGCGTGGTGGTGACTGTTGGAAGTGTCGAATTCTGAATATTAACCACCCTCCGAAGGGGGCTGTAATTCCGACGGTGGGGCGGGCGGAGATCGCAAAGATCGCGCCCCCCCAATTTTCTGGGACATCCTGCAATTTGCAGTACTAGCCCCTCCGGTGCCTCCTTCGCGCCCCCCAATTTTCTGGGACATCCTGCAATTTGCAGTACCGCGCCCGACCCCCCAGCACACCGCCAGAACGCCCCCCAATTTCCTAGGATATCCTGCAATGTGGAGGAT
>Ga0208661_100175_pt1 | contig 13520 bp, 14 predicted proteins | sample ECHtaG_2_FD_187132 | JGI IMG/M metagenome (GOLD analysis project Ga0208661, IMG submission 187132) | Hot spring microbial mat communities from Yellowstone National Park, Wyoming, USA - ECH_C virus_MetaG (SPAdes) (version 2) | ecosystem: Environmental > Aquatic > Thermal springs > Hot (42-90C) >...
ACCTTGTTTGCTTCACTTATAAGCTCCTCTGCTTTCTCCCTATTCAGATCTTGCATATCAATATCTATTCTCGCCCTATCTTCATATATCTGTCCGCCTGTGATCATGCTTGAATTGTATTTGTTTTCTAAAATCCCATCAATAAGGTGTATGGCTGAATGAAGGCGCATGAGCTTGTATCTCCTATTCCAATCTATAGCTCCACTTACAGTATCACCTACCTGTGCATCTAAGTTTCTATCTAATACATGTATTATCTCATCATTGTTTGACTTAACATCAACTACCTTATACTCATTTCCATTGCAGGTGATTTTTCCAGTATCATTTGGCTGACCACCGCCTGTTGGATAGAATAAGGTTTTGTCTAGCACTACCTCATTGCCATTTATCTTTGTAATTCTTGCACTAAACTCCTTTGCGTATGCATCATTCCAATAGAGCTTTTCCGTCATAGAACCACTTGCTAGCTATGATTTATTTTTATATTTGTTGTTCATTTATATAATTATCTATGCTATAGTCCCGTCGTCTAGCGGCCAAGGACGCAGGGCTTTGGACCCTGCTACGTCGGTTCGAATCCGGCCGGGACTAATCTTTTTAGCTTTATTTTGTTAAAAAAAGAATGTGATGAGACGAGGTATTTCTGATCGGTGATGAAAAGAGAGTCGTCTGATCAATAGCTTTTTGCAAAGTTCACCACATACTTGGCTTCTTTACCACAGTAGATGCATTTGCCATGCAGATCTGATTGGTCAAAAGGAATATTAGATGTTTTTGCGCCTGTCTCTTCTTTTATCTTTTCTTCACACTCTGGGCTGCCACACCATGGAGCGTGTATAATGCCCTTCTTTGTCTTAAGCACATGCTTAAATTCATCATATGTTTCCACATTGTGTATGTGCTCTTGCATGAACTTCTTTGCCCTTTCATATAGATTTTTGTGTATATCATCAAGTATTACCTCTACCTTTTCTACAAGATCGCCTAGGCTTGCCTCTGCTTTCGCTCCTGTATCCCTCCTAACGAACATTACCTGCTCCTTTTCAACCTCTTTTAGGCCTATCTCTATTCTAAGTGGCACGCCCTTGAGCTCCCATTCATTGTATTTATATCCTGGGGTGTAGCCTTCCCTATCATCAAGCTTTATTCTATACTTCTCTTTTAGTATGTCTGCAACTTTCTTAGCATAGCCAAGTATCTTCTCCTCATTTCCTTTTGCTATTATAGGAACTATCACAACCTGTATATATGCTATTCTTGGTGGTAGGATCAAGCCTTTGTCATCACTATGTGTTGCAACCATAACGCCAAGTTCCCTTGTAGAAATTGCATATGTATTTTGCCATGCATACTTTTCTTTTCCATCTTTGTCAAGGAATTTTATATCAAAAGCCTTTGCAAAGTTCTCACCATCATTGTGGAAATCAGGCCCTTGGACTACGTAGCCATCTGGCATTATGTGCTCTATGCTATAGCTTGCAACAGCACCTGCAAACTTCTCATTCTCGGTTTTTCTTCCAGCTATTCCAGGAAGGGCGAGGTAGTCCTTTAATATTCTTTCCCATAAACCCATAATAAAATTCCTTTCCTTATCAGCTTCTTCCTTATTTGCAAACACGCTGTGACCTTCGCACCACAGGAATTCCCTTGTTCTAAGAAGCGGCGTTGGATGCTTGAACTCCCATCTCACAGCATTATTCCACTGGTTATATCTAAGCGGCAGGTCGCGCCAAGACCTTATCCACTTTGAATAGCTAGGATACATTATTGTTTCTGAGGTTGGCCTTACAGCTAGCCTTTCTTCAAGTTTGCTCTTACCTGCATGTGTCACCCACGCTACCTCTGGCTCGAAGCCTACAAAATGCTCCTTCTCTTTTTCAAGGAACTTCTCTGGTATAAATAAAGGGAAGTAGACATCTTCTATGCCGTTCTTTTTGAACTCAGAATCAACAGCATTTACTATTATCTGCCAGGCAGCGTACGCTGCAGGCCTAAAGATGAGCATGCCAGACACAAAGCTATAGTCTACAAAACCAGACTTAGTCAATACCTCTGGGTACCATTCCTCAAACTCCTCTTTTTTATGCGTTAAACCTAGTGATTTCTTTTCTTCATTATTCTGTTCTTTCAATAAAACACCCCATGGAGCTATAAAATTATTGATTTCTTAATTTTTAAACATTATTATTTCCGAATAAATATTATCAGAAGAAAAATGAAGAAATGAGACTTTAAAGATATTTGTCCTGAATTATCTAAAAAGGTTTATAAACATAAACATTTATTTTACTAGTGTGGTTTTGTGCTCGTAGGTATAAAGAGAATATATGATAAGGCAGAAATAACTGATGGCAAGAGGATACTTGTCGACGCGCTTTGGCCACGAGGCGTTAAGAAGGGCACTGCCAATATAGACCTTTGGATGAAGGAAGTGGCGCCAAGCGACCAGCTTAGGAAGTGGTTTGCACATGATCCAAACAAATGGGAAGAATTTAAGGCTAAATACAAGAAGGAGCTCGATGCAAACGAGCATATTAAAAAGCTTTTAGACCTTGTAAAAAATGAAGATGTAACTCTAGTTTATGCTGCACGCGACACAGAGCATAACAATGCTGTTGTCCTGATGGAATATATTAAAGAGAAGCTTGGAGAGAAAGCCTGATGTGGCTTCTATGGATAATGCTTTGGCTACATTTACAAAAGCATACAAAAATGCGATAGAGGTAATGATTCACCCTGGCTTGGCCACAAAAGAGCAAATGGGTATTGCAGACGCCCTCAAATTTTATTATACTATTGCCTTAATTCCAATGGTTTTTGGTGTATTGTTGAGTCTCATTTTCGGCTCTCACCACATACTCTTTGCTTTAATTGTTGTTGCTCTTTATCTTGTGTTCTTTCCTATTGGTGCATTTATAAACAGTGGCATATACCACATCATAATAAAAAACCTATTTGATATATATAGACAGGAATACAGCGCGGCCTTTTTAGCTTATATCTATTCTCTGGTTCCTGTTGTGTTCTTTTTCTGGGTTTTTCCAATATATATACTAGCATTTGTGCTTATAGTGATTAGCTCACTTTGGTCTTTTATAGTATTAATGATAGCAATATCAAATCTGCTTTCTATGAGCAGGCTTAAGGCATTAGGCGCAATCCTGCTGAGCGACATAATATTTTATATAATTTTGTATGTTATTGCAGCTATAATCATTGCAATTCTTGGGATGCTGTTTGCTGGTAGCTTGCTTAATCTTTTTTCATTCAATTCTTTAAATGAGTCAATTCCATTTAATTCTTTGAATGAACCTACAAGCCCATTAGTAGCTGCTCATTCATCAGCCAACTATACTTCATGTGGCAACTTTACACTTTTAGATAATAGGTTTTCAAACACCATAGCGGGTATTTGCACATGGAATGGTGGCACATTAAACATATCTATTGCTGGTGGTGACTCTGGATATGCTTCAGTAACTTTTATAGGAAGCAATAACAAGACATACTTCTCCCAAGGAACAACAGCAAGGTGTCTTACAAGCTTTGGCTCTTTCTATGCACCAGCGCAGAAATATACTTTAGTTCTTTCTACCGGCCAGGGTGGCGGATATTGTGGCCCAGCAATAGTAAAGCTCTCAAGCTAAATCTCTGCACTTAAGAAAAAGTGTAATCTGGTTAAGCGCGCGCAATAAGCTTGCACTTAAATGAAAAGTATGTCTGACACAAAGAGCACAGCACCTCTCCAGAGTGGTCCTTTCCTGATTCTGAAAGAATCCTTGCATATTTATCAATAAGTTCGCCGCTAAGCTTGCCTTCTATCTCTTTTATTTTTTCAGAATATTTTCCTGTCTTGTATTTACTTATTGCAGCCTGCGCAACACCCAATAACTCTGCAACCTTTTCCTCTTTAAGATTGTACTTGCTGATAAGGGTGTTTGCAAGTCTAGACCTTATCGCTGGTATTATCTCATTAGCAGCTTCTTCGTAAATAACCATGTTTCTCTATAACATAGTTATATAAAAAGGTATTTAATTTTTACTATGGAGGCACAGGGAATCGAACCCAGACCTTCACCGTGTAAGGGTGACGTCCTACCATTAGACTATGCCTCCGCATCAAATTCTTATGATAAAGTATTATTTATATTTTTGCTTTATACCTATTTTCTTGCCATTTATTTTTCGATGAGCTCTGCTTCTTTTATAATGTAAACGCCGTTCATTCCCTCTATTTTTTTCTCTGCGTTTCTGATGTTTATTTTTTTCTTGAAGAGCGGCGCGTCTAGAACAAAACTCTCGGCTTCTCCACCTTCAAAGAGCATGTTAATCCCATATTTTTTATTTGCTATCTCTAGCTCCTTTATAACCTCTTTATCTATTCTTTTCCCAAGCAGATCGGTGCTTAAGCCCTCTGCAGAAACAGATGTTATTATTGCATGATACTTTTCTGAAATCTCATTAAGTTCAGCTAATGGATCTATATGCCAAAGCGGTGCAATATGCTCTATGCCAAGCTCATCAGCTATCTTGTTTATTCTATCAGCCTGATACCTACTATAGGTTGCACCCGTGATTATTGTGGTAACATTATTTTCCTTAAGCGCTTTCTCTAGATCTTTCAGCTCTTCCTCTTTTACACCTTTTGTATATACAAAAACTTGTTTTATTCCAAGCGCCTCTGCTTGTAGCTTTGTTTGTTCTACATTTGGATAATGAAACATATAGCTGTTAGGATTTTCACTTTTGAAGGTAATGAGAAGTTCTGCCTTTATACCTAGCTCGTATGCCTTGTGCAATGCTAGCGTTGAATCTTTGCCGCCACTGAAAAGGCATGCTATCATGCTAAACGCCTTGGCTCTTTGCCAGCTTTTTCTTTACATGCTTAAGCGCTGAGAACATATCTCTATCCATCTCCTCTAGCCTCATTGATATATATCTAGCTTGTGCATTTAGTTCAGGTATGCGCACATACTCTAGCGCATTTACCCTTCTTTTTGTTTTGTCTATTTCTACAACAATCCTTTTTAGGCTCTGCTCTCTCTTTGCTATTTCTATGATTATATCTTCAACCTTTTGGAATTCATCGCTTACATCATCTACTGCTGTGCTTGTTGTTATAAGGCTGTATCCCCTTTCTAAAAGATTAATGCTCTCCTTGCCTGCCTTGCTTATCTCTGGCACATTCACGCCCATTATGTTCTTAAGGCTTATCTTTATTGGATAAGCTTCTGTTACGTGCGATGCTATTGTCTCAAGCTCAAAATTTCCAATGTATGTAGAAGCTATTGCAACGCTTTTATAGGCTTTTTGCAGCATGTTGAACAAATAAGACCTATCCGCCTTCGAATACTGTAGAAGCCTTAGAAACTCCATTACAAGAACCTCTCTCTTCTTCTTTAGAATGCTGTGGCCTTTCTTAGCAAGTGTTATGCTCCTCCTGAGATTTATTAGATTTATTCTTGTTGGATTAGGCATCTTCACTTAAGCACCTCTTTACTTTTTTGCTTATAATATTTCTGAATGTATTCTTTCTTTATTCTTGTAAGTTCGCCTTCAGGAAGCATCGATAGTAGGTCCCAGCCGATGTTCAATGTTGTCTCTATATCCCTTCTCTCATTTGGTCCTTGTTTTATAAAGCTGTTTTCAAAACTTTCACCAAACTTCAGGTATAGCTTGTCTATTTCGCTCAAAGCCTCTTCACCAACAATCGAGCTTAAGCTTCTTGCCTCAACAGCACGCGAATAAGAACCGTAAAGCTGGTCTGCAACACCCCTGTGGTCTGCCCTTGTCTTGCCTTCGCCTATTCCATTGTTCATAAGTCTTGAAAGCGAACCTTGTGGGTTTATAGGCGGATATACGCCGCGGTTATATAAGCTTCTATCAAGGTAAATCTGGCCTTCTGTGATATAGCCTGTTAAGTCTGGTATAGGATGTGTTACATCATCACCAGGCATCGTAACAACATTGAGCTGCGTTATGCTGCCTTTCTTTCCAACAATAACACCGGCCCTTTCATAAATGCTTGCTAGGTCTGTATACATGTAGCCAGGGTAGCCCCTCCTTCCTGGAACTTCTTCTCTTGCACTTGAAAGCTCTCTAAGCGCTTCTGCATAATTGGTCATATCGTTTAGTATTACTAGCACGTGCATATCCTTTTCATAAGCTAAGTATTCTGCTGTTGTAAGTGCTATCCTTGGGGTTAGAATTCTTTCTATACTTGGGTCATTTGCAAGATTAATGAATGCAACGGTCCTTCCAATTGAGCCCGCTTTCCTGAATTCGTTTATAAAGAATGTTGCATCATCATAAGTAACGCCAATCCCAGCAAAAACAACAGCAAAGTCTTTGCTTCCCTTAACGCTTGCCTGCTTAGCAACTTGCACAGCAAGCTGGTTGTGTGGCAAGCCAGAGCCTGAGAATATAGGAAGTTTTTGGCCTCTAACTAGTGTCATAAGGCCATCGATTGCTGATATGCCTGTTTCTATAAAATCATTAGGCATAGCCCTTCTGCTAGGATTTATTGGTAAGCCGTTTATGTCGAATTTCTCTTCATAAGCTATGCCTGCTTTTATATCTATTGGCTTTCCTTGGCCGTTGAAGACTCTGCCAAGCATATCTTCTGAAACGCCTATCCTAAACACATCTCCAAGGAATGTAACGCTGCTTTTATCTATGCTAATCCCTTCTGTATCTCCAAATACCTGCACAACAGCATATTCGTTTGTTGTTTCAAGAACCTGGCCAAGCCTTGACTCACCATTGCCGAGCTCTATTCTTACTATCTCACCATATGCTGCATGCCTAACGCTCTTTACAACAACAAGTGGTCCAGCAATACTTTCAATCGTTTTATAATTTATCTCATGCTTCATCTATTCACCCTGCTTAACTTCGTTTGCCTCTTTCTCCTCTTTTTCCATCTCCAATTCTTCTTTTATGAGCTTATCAAACTCACTCTCTATACTTTTCTCTATCCTTTCTTTTTCTTTTTCAACATCACTTTCATTCCACTCCTTCATTCTAGCTAATTCGCTTATTACACTCATTGTTGCTATCTTCTCTGCGCTTACTCCATTGCTTATTGCTCGCTTCGTCTTTTCTTCAAAGTAAAGAAGAGAGCTTAGCATTGCTTCCTGCTTTTTCATGCTTGTATAAGCATCTATAGGGTCAAATGCGCTCTGCCTCAGGAAATATTCTCTAAGCATTCTTCCTATAAGCAAAATCACCCTCTCGCTATCTGGAAGCGCGTCTTCGCCTACAAGCTGCACTATCTCTTTCAGCTCAGACTCTCTCTGCAATATAGCCATAGCCTTTGCCCTCTTGCTTGGAAACTCTTCGCCTACATTCTTCTTATACCAGCCGCTCAGCTGGTCTATATATTGCGAGTAGCTGCTTAGCCAGTTTATTGCTGGGAAATGCCTTGAATCTGCAAGCGCTTTGTCAAGAGCCCAGAATACCTTAGTGACCCTTAGCGTGCTTTGTGATACTGGCTCTGAAATATCTCCGCCAGGTGGTGAGACTGCACCTATAACGCTTACAGAACCTATCTTGCCGCTAAGCGCCTCTACCTTGCCAGCCCTCTCATAAAATTCAGCCAGCCTTTTTGGAAGATAGGCTGGATAAGCCTCTTCGCCAGGCATCTCCTCTAACCTTGCCGATATTTCTCGCATAGCTTCTGCCCACCTTGATGTACTATCTGCCATAAGAGCTACGCTGTAGCCCATGTCTCTGAAATATTCTCCTATTGTAATACCAGTGTATATGCTAGCCTCTCTTGCAGCTACAGGCATGTTGCTTGTATTTGCTATAAGAACAGTCCTTTCCATCAGTGGCCTGCCTGTGTGGGGATCAGTAAGCTTAGGAAATTCTGTAAGCACTTCTGCCATCTCGTTTCCTCGCTCGCCACAGCCTATAAATATAACAATCTGTGCATCAGACCATTTTGAGAGCTGATGTTGTATTACTGTTTTTCCAGAACCGAAAGGACCTGGTACTGCAGCTGTGCCTCCTTTTGCAATAGGGAAGAAAGTATCAATAACTCGCTGGCCTGTTAAAAGGGGTTCATCGCTCCTTATCTTTCTCTTGTATTTGCTTGGCGTTCTAACAGATCTTCTTTGCAGCATTGTTATGCTGTAATTGCTTTTTCCTTTAATCAATGCAACGCTTTCTTCCAATGTGTAGCTACCTTCCCTTATGCTTTCTATCTTGCCTTCAACGCCATAAGGCAGCATTATATAATGTTTTATAAGAGGTGTTTCCTGCACATATCCTATGATCTCGCCTTCTTTTACATACTCACCTTTCTTCTTCATTGGTATAAACTTCCATTTTTTCTTTTTGTCTAGCGGTTCTACGCTTATTCCTCTTGCCACAAAATCGCCACTCTTTGCTGCGATAGCATCTAAAGGCCTTTGTACGCCATCAAATATACTTGTAAGAAGGCCAGGGCCTAGCTCAACAGAAAGCGGCTTGCCTGTAGTAGCTACCGGCTCTCCGGGTTTAAGGCCTGATGTGTCTTCATAAACTTGTATAATCGCTTTATCTCCACGAAGCTGTATTACCTCGCCTATGAGCTTTGCTTCTCCAACCCTTGCTACATCATACATATTGGCCCCTAGCATATCGCTAGCGATTACGAGAGGTCCTGAAATTTTTTCTATTTTGCCCAAAAAATCACCATTTATTTTGCAAGAATATCAATACCAATAGCCCTTAATACGAGCCTTCTTAGCATATCAACCTCTTCTTCTTTCTCTTGATAGTCTGGAATTGCTATGATCAAAGGCATTAGGCTTGTTTCAATAATGTGTTGTAGCCTCCTGCTCTTTATTTTATTTGCCAAACCTTCTGCAATTATAATAATGCCTATATCCTGCATGTTTAGCAATTCATCAAGTGCTTTTTCAGCCTCTTCACCATTTCTAGCTATGCGCACCGCCTTTACTCCAGCAAGCTCAAAGCCCATTCCAATAATCTCGCTGCCTATAACACCTATCTTATAGAGCTTTCCTCCTTTTTCCTTTATTCCCTTTACTCCTTCCATAGTATCATTCTCGCAACCTCATCTTGTGGCAGTGCATACTGCTTGCTCTTTATAATAATCCTGAGCGTAAGAACCTCTATATCTTTTATATAGGCATAAGCCAATATAGTGCCAAATGAGAGCAGAGTGTGGCTAAGCATCCTTATTCCTTTGCTTAATATCTGGTTCCTCATGCCTATCTCAAAAACAAAAAGTCTTCTCTCCTTTTTATAAATCTCAACCTCGTTTGATAAGTCAAAAACTTTTGCATTCTTTGCAACATCCTCCTCATTCTTTGCATTCTCATAGATTGACTGCAATTCTTCTATGCCTAGCGAGCCGTTTTTAATAATACCTTCGCTTATCTCATTGAATTTAAGCGCATAGCGCTTTGCCCTTATAAGGTTTAACATATTCCTCATGTCTATATCTAGCTTTATTATTGTGGCAGCCTCTGGGCTCAGGTTTCTTATCCTTGGCATGAGCGAGCCAAGCTTCTGATAATAAAGTTTGTCTATAAGCATATTAGCTTTTAATGCATCGCCACTCTTTCTGAATTCATCAAGCGCTTCAGCAAGAATCTCTTTGTATGGGCTGTTTATGCTTAGCTTCGAGATTAAGCCCTCAACGCTTGCCTCTCCGAGGGCTTCTTTTATAACATTTGCATTATATGGGCCATAATCTATAATGTATTTTGCTATATCTTCAAAGCTCTTTTTGCTATGCTTAGCCTCTATTGCCAATTCTATATTGTATATATCCCATTTTCCAATAATTGCTCTGGTGATGCTTTTGTCTTCCATTGGTGTTATTGTTATAAGCTTGCTAACATTCAGGGCCAGATTTTTGCTAAGCGCAAAATCTATCATGTCGCTGCTTATCTTAATACCGCCAAACTGCTCAAGTTCTTTTTTGTAGCTTGTTTGGCTAAGAAGTGAAAGTATTGAATCAATATCCTTTGCCTGCATTATATTCTTCATCACAGCAGGTGCAATAAGATCTGATTCCATAGCCTTTACTCTAGCGGTTGAGTATGCATATCTACTTGATACTGGCCCTATATAGCTCATTTCCTCCCTCTTCTTTTGCTTTTCTCCTTTCTACTCACCTTCTTTTTGTTGACTTTTTCCACTTTCTTGCTCGCCTTCTTTTCTGTGCCCACTTTGAAGAGTTCATTTATTATCATGCTTTTTGCATGCTCTTTCTCATTTTCTACAAGTTTTTCAGGACTTATATCTATACTTATCTTACCATCACTGCTTAATACGAAGACGCCTTTGCTGCATTGTTCAAATGTGTAGCCGAGCTTTTTTAGAATAGGTGCAAAACTCTTTTCAGCAACGATCTTTGCATCAACGCCTTCTTCCTTTAGCCTGTTTAGAGCGCTATCTAATATCATTTTGTAGTTCTTTGTTATCTCGTTAAGCATTTCCCTGCTTACCTTGTTGAATTCTTTTTCTGCAACTCTTTCATGTGCTGTCAATACCGCATTGTGCCTCTCAACCTCTAGCTCAGCTAAGTACTCTTTTTCAATCTCATCAACAACCTCGCTTGCCTGCTTTTTTGCTTCTTCTTGTATTTTCTTAGCCTTTTCATTTGCCTCGCCAATTATCCTTGCTTTTTCTTGCTCAGCCTCGCCCAGAAGCGAGTCTCTCTTCTTTCTAGCCTCTTCTAATATCCTTTTTGCAATAGCTTCAAGTGGCATGGGCTCGCCTTATATGAGACCTGCATCGAGCATTATTAGTATTGATATAACGAATCCGAAGATGAGCAATGTTTCTGGTAATACTAAGAAGAGAAGCACTATACCCATCTGGTTCGGCTTCTCTGCTATCAAGCCAAGACCTGCTGCTCCTATTGCTGATTGTGCAACGCCTGTTCCTATTGCTCCGCCAGCTATTGCTATTCCAGCTCCAATTGCCGCTATTGCAGCTTCCATTCCTATTGCCATTTTTCCACCATTAATTTTTCAATCTTTAACATATTTCCTTTTGTAATAGAAGGGCTTAAACTTTATTCCGCCCCCGATATAAAATTTAGAAAAAAACTCAACAAAGTTAAGCCTTATTCCTTGTACAATTCCTTCAAATATGCCGAGGATCATATTCAAGAAATGAAGCGTTACAAAAATTATAAGGAATAATACAAACATTAATATACCGTGGCTCAAGCTTGGAGTAAAGGCTTGGTCTATTAGCATAGCAATGATTATACTGCTCATGCCAAATCCTAGAATCCTTGCATAGCTCAATGGATGTGTCATAAGGTTTGTTATCTCTGCAGCCTCTATGCCGCTTAGAGCACCAGTAGCTATAAGCGCTACAATAGATGCTATGCCAAAATAGAGCGTAGCGCTTGGCCCAACAAGGTTAAAGAAGGCGCCTCCAACAGCAAATACACCAGTTATTATTGTCAATATAGCTGTTAGCTTGCTTATTGCTACTTTCTTCTCGCCATGCCTCCATTTGTTTAAAAAGCCAAGGAATAAGCCAAGGCTTACCTGTATAATTCCAAAAAGAATAGTGACAAGCAGAACTGTTGTAGCATCTTTCAGCCAGTCAAATCCAAAGTTTATGCCAAAGTACTGGTTAAGCTGGTAGCCGAAGTATTGATTAGATAAGAAGCCGAAGAAGATAGCAGAGAATGCTGCAAGCTGCCAGATCTTCGCCGCATTATACACGAGGCCATCGGGATCTGTAAATGTTGTAATCCATGTTACAAATAGAAGCGATGCTATGCCATAGCCTACATCGCTAACCATCATACCATAGAATATCGGAAATGATAATATAAAGATCCAAGTCGGGTCAACCTCATCACTCCTTGGTATTGAGTAAAATTCCATCATATAATCGAATGGTTTCAGGAACTTTGGCCTGTTTGTAAGTGTTGGTGGTAGTTCATCTTCTTCTTTTTCTATAATCTCTAACTCAAATTCATCTGTGAGCCTTGAGAGCCCGTTCCTTATATCGCTAAGCCTTTTCTTTGGAATCCAGCCCTCTATTAAAAATGTATAATCTGTCTTTTTGAAGTTTGATTTAACGCTTTCTCTTTCTATCTCTATCTCAAGCATCTCCCGATATGCCAAGAGCTCATTCATATATTTCTTCATTTCTCTTATTTCATTTGCAGCTTTGCTTATCTCTTCTTTTAATCTGCTTATCTCTTTATTGCATTTTTCAACAACATGCTCTGGCTTGGAGTCCAAATACCTGTCGCTTAGGTCTAATTCTTCAAGAGCTATGCCTTTTATTACCTCATCTATGTTTAAGCCCTTTTCATAAGCTATAAAGAATAAGATGTTATTCTTTCCAATATCCTTCTTTATGAGATATGAATTATTTATTTTATTAAGGCTTGCTTCAAAATCATCAGCAACTTTCTTCGCAACTATGTAAGCTTTGTAGCTTATATAATCGCTTTTAAGCTTTGAAGAGTCAATTGCTATGCCTATAAACTTATCTGCTACATACTTTGCATGCTCCAGGCTTTCTATCTCTTTTTCACTTTCTTTTACAATATTATTTAATTCGAAAAGCCTTTCTACGGGCTTGAAGTGCTTTAGCTTTCTGATAAGTTCGTTGCGCTCTAGCCTCTTTAGCATGTACATTTCCTGCTTTGCAGTTCTTCTTTTTTCAATATGCTCATTTATTATCTCTATGGAGCCGTTAACCCTAAGGAGAAGCTCAGATAGTTCGTTGAGCTCTGTTGAAGGCATGTCATCATTTAAGCTGAGCTTGCTCTTTCTAATCTCTATAAATTCGTTCTCGTGAAGATATGCTATTACCTTATCCTTTACTCTATCGCTGAAGAGCATGCGCACCTTTTCCATGGGCTCTGTGGTTAGCAATCAATCACTCAGCAAATGTTCCATAATCTCTTTTGCTATTCTCTTTGCATCGCTTTTGCTTAGCTTCTTTTTACTTGCCTTCTTAACCTCCTGCTCTATCTCTCTTTTATCCTTATTCTTTCTTTGCTCTATCTCCTTTTCAGCATCGCTCCTTGCATTGCTTATAAGCACCTTTGTCTCTTCCTCAGCCTTTGCTATTATAGAAGCAGCTTCTATGTTGGCATCTGCGATTATTTTTTTCTTCTCTTCCTCAGCCTTTGCTATAATCTCTTTTGCTTCCTTTTCTGCTCTCTGCACTTCATCGATAGGATCTGACATAAAAACCACAATTAGCAATAATAATTTGCAATAATAAACTTTATAATACATATCCCTTTTCGCAAGAAAAAATGTAGCAAAGGGAGTTATTCTAAGCAATAAATTTTTAATGCATGATGGCAAATCTTTTAACCTTTTATTTTTAAATATTACTGATGCGATGAAGCCCTTCGCTATAATATTTATCTTTTTTGCTTTTTTTAGCTTAGCTTTTGCTGCAACAAGCAGTGTAACAGCTAGTGTTACTGTTGTTTGTCCAGGCAAGGCGAGCATTAATGTTCTGCCAGCCTATATTAAATCTCTTAATATAAGCCTTAACTATTC
>Ga0208661_100177_pt1 | contig 13418 bp, 17 predicted proteins | sample ECHtaG_2_FD_187132 | JGI IMG/M metagenome (GOLD analysis project Ga0208661, IMG submission 187132) | Hot spring microbial mat communities from Yellowstone National Park, Wyoming, USA - ECH_C virus_MetaG (SPAdes) (version 2) | ecosystem: Environmental > Aquatic > Thermal springs > Hot (42-90C) >...
AATAACATTAAACATGAACAGCTCGGGCACAGGCAAGTTAGAACCATAATGTAGGCTATCCCCAACAAAGGCAATCGCCCAGAACTCCATACTACTGCCTGCTGGGACTGGGAACGCAATACCCGTGTAACTAAACCACTGAGTAGCACCTGCTGGTTGTCCTAATACTGTGTATGTGAACCAATTGGTGGCATTAGTGTACACATTATAGACAGTGCCGTAGGGAACAATGGTTATGCCATTAGGCGATACATACAATGTAGTCATTGAAGCCCCACTATTCTGATTGATGTATGTAGGAGTAACGGGACCCATCAAAAAGGTGTTACTACCATACGTATTACTGAACGGAAATACAATAGGCACTAGTGAGTAGTAACCAAGGTTGGGTGGGAATATATAGTAACCATACGGTGTAGATGCTTGGTAAGGCAGTGACGTAATTAGGAACTCGAAGCTAGCCAAGCTACCGCTAGTTGTTGTGGCGTAGAATGAGGATGTGTCACTACCAGATGATTGAGTACCGTATTTTGTCTCCTGCGGTACACTCAATTGAGCACTCATTGATAAGCCAGCAAACGCTATCATGTACACAGCCGTGTATGTGGATGAGCCTTGGTAAACAACGTATGGGTAGTAGAACGTGAGGTTGAACGCAGGGACATAATTAGTGCCAGACATGTCAATTCCCCAGTTGGTTATTGGGACAGGTACCTGGATGTACACAGACGTTATGTTGGCACCCGTGCTTGTGTAGATATTGCACTGGATTGATTGACCAACACTGCCTATAGCACCATTCTGATTAACCCTAAAATTGAATTGCGTATTGTAACTGGAGCCAGCATTAACGGTAATAGACTGACTTAGTGTACCCAATGGTGATGGACATGAGACATACACAACCGTTGATTCTGAGGACGAGGTTGGGTTATACACTTGAACCGTGATGTTAAGGGTTGCGTAGTAATAACCATTGGCGTAACTACCGAGCCACATATTAGCGGGTAGGTACAACGTGAGTGGTGAACTCGATGTTGGTTTAATTGGCGCCGCTGTGGACCAACTGAAGTTACCATACACCCTACTCACTATTGATGTGGCGTATGTCGGTGTTATAACAGGCGACCAACTAACGTAGGCATAAGCCACGTGGACGCCTAGGACCAGCACCAGAGCTACTATACCTATTATTACATAGTTAGTAAGCCTCATAGCAAGGAAACACGTGAATAGGTTTTATTTAAAGATTTAACGATTGAAACCAACCCTGCCTCTAAACACTGTGGTACTGCCAGAACAATGCTATGAATACGATACCTAAGATAAGCCCTATTAGACCCAAACTCACCATTAAGTCATAGAAACCATGCATTATCGCCGTTGCCACATAATCACCAGTCTTGGCAAACACGTAGAAAATCGGCATAGAAATCAAAGCCAGCACTAACAGGTTTATTGGCACTGCCGATAACCCTATCTCCAATGCAATGACTACGGCATGTAGAGAGAGCCAGGTGGCACCAAGCCACCAAACACTCAGTATTACATTATCATTGAAGTACTTAGCCACCAACGGGATACTAAGCCTAGCCCACCCCTCCTCACTAAAGCCCACTACAAAAGCCATAAGCCCGATTACTGGGATTACCTGTAGTGAATTCACCAACCCCAACCTGGTGAGGAACCACGATGTCATTGAGTAAACCACAACGTGATTATACCAATTAAGCGATAACAACTCACTGAGCCATGCGTTGAAGCCATGGTAAACAAAGGTGTCCAGGGAGGACAATAGCAACACAACCACGGCGGTGACGCCAGCCCAGAACAACCCCATCTTATAACCAACATTGGTTGAAACTCTGGGTTGCCATTTATAGATGTATGACGCCATGAAAACAACAATTAGGAAGGCACCAACGAAGTACACGCCCATGCTTGAGTTTGCCGTGAGCGTGAAGGCTATTGGGTATGCGATGATGAATAGGAGGGCTATTACGTTGGCTTCGGTCTTGGCAACATCAGAATCCCAATACTCATTGCTGTACCATAGGTAGGCAATAATTATGACTATTATGGATATGAAGGGTATGGACAATAGGGCTATGAATAAGCCACTTATGTCGAAACCAAGCGGTGTTTTTGGTGTTGGCGTGGTTGATGTAACCATGACAGCAACCACGTAAGGCATCAACAAAGCTATTACTATCCCCAACCACGCAAACCAACGTGGTAGTGACTCCCTAGTTACATAGGGTTCATTGCTCATACGCAATCACTCAATCACCAGTTATTAATAAGGATTTAATGAATAAAACCCAGGGCGCCTTTCGAGCCTAGGGTGTAGAATCCTCACTAGTGACGATGTAGGGGATAACCCTGGTTAATAAGAACTCAAGTAACCTACCATCCCTCTTCAACGCCCTCAGTTCCTTACCAGCCGTCCTAACACTATCCTTACTGAATGTCGAGTCCAGGTAAAGAGTCACATCAATAGGTCTCCTAAGCCAATCATTCAATGCATTAAACATGATTATGTACTTTGCGTACTCAACCTCGCACCTGGACTCTCTACAGTCATAACCAATCGCATTGCAATAATCACATTTGTCAAGGTATTTGCGTTTCTGTCTCGGCACCAGTAATCACCCCAGCTCTCCTACGTCTCCTAACCTCTGGTGGTGGCGTGTATATTTTACCCGTTATGTATGACACCGCATACTTCATGGCGTATTCCCACTCAGGCTTTCCAGGCTTTGATGTTAGTATGTACTGAAGCATCTCTAACGGCAGTACAATCGGTATCTTTGGTTCAGGCGGGACCAACAAAATGATTGGTGACATTGCGTTGGATTGCATCCAGAACTGGGACGTGTCACTACTTATGTAACCATACCCCTGCTTACGTGCTAACCACAAAGCAAAATTAGCAATACACCTATCAAATTCATCAGCAATGAATTCATACTTCTGTAAGCCGTATGATTTCGGTTGAATAACAAGCCTCACCACAGCCAACTTATACTGCCTCCTAATGAAATCCGCATATAACCTAAACCTGTAGGAACTCAATAAATTCATGCAATGAGGACAGTCATAGAAAGAAACAATGTATATACCAACCCTAGCCCCATCCCTACCGCACGGCACATACCTATTCCTAGAGGTAGGTGGGGGTGGAGTTGCCCTACTCCTGCTACTCATGAACAACCACCACTTGAACCAACACTGCTAGAACCATCGCCAGAACCACCGCTTATTACGTAGTGGACAACGTATTTGTTACTCATTAGCGTGAATTGGTAAATCTCGTAGGTAATCCACGTCAGTGTACTACCTGGTCCAAAGGCGTGTAGTGAGGCTTGGTATAGGGCGCCCCACAACGGTGCCGTTAGACCTGCTATGAATAACAATAGAGGTATGCCCACTATGATTATCAAGAAAGCCAGGAATGCTATCCCAATAGCCCTTAGGACACCCATATTGGGAAAATAAATAAAGAGGTGGTTTTTAAACTAACGGTTCATTTAAACCATGTTTAGATTGTACAACCCTTACTCGTGGCTATGGCTCTCACGTAATCCAGTTGTTTACACGCTGTTGCGTTGTTGCGAATGTTACATGCATAGTTGAGTAATCCCATTACGTTGTTAAGAGCACCACAATCCATCCTCTGTAACTCATTCTTCGTGATTTTAAAAGTCAGCGTATTCACTTAAATCACCTTTGCGCTACTTATCTAACTACTGGAGTGGCTGAGAGCACTGAGTAGTAGGTCCTCAGTCCAGTGTACCACTTACCTATAGCGTCCTTTGCCTCTAAGTAGTTCCTCTGTAACGGAATGCATTGGTCGGGATTCGGTGCTATGCCTATGGCACTCAAGAAGTTGCAGAAGCCTCTGGCTTGCTTCTCATAGTACTTTCCCGCTATTGCGCCTACCTGAGGTGGGAGTGCCGTAGCCATATTGGTCAGTTTATTTTGCACAGAGGTAGTATTTAAAGATTTTCTTCTCATTGTTCATTGTTTATAAGCATGTTTCATAGAGCGTTATATAAGTAACGAAATTATAAACAACCCACTATGATGCCTTGATAGCCTGCCTAGCCATTATTGATGATGTTAGGGTTTGTACCAAAGACGCCACTGAGTTGTAGGCGTCCCTCACCTGGGATATGATTAAGGCAGGTGGCAACACAAAGACGGACCCAGCCCTCTTTGACATGATGTTGTCGATTTTGTTCAATGACTCCATGGCGTATGCATCAATGATTAGTGACAGCCTCGGTGGGAATTGGACAGCCTCATTAAACGCCATCACCATCACAGCTAAGTCCCTGAGGTTTGATAGGATTGTCTCAGTATCGACCCTAACGAGAAATCGGATTTTCTCTATGGTGTCATTACCACATGCTAACTTGTTTGGGTCCGACATCAACGCCAACACAATAGCCTCACGGCTATCTGGTGGCTTATCACCAACGCAATTGAGGTACACGAATTGCGGTACATGGTCGATTAGGCACTTTGGGTCCATATCTGGACAGTACATTGGACCAAACCTGGCTAATATTGGGTTGCCAGGCTCTGGGGTAACAGTCACGTAAGCGTCCAAGCTGACGCCCCACTTATTGAGCATTTCATCCTTAACCGTTGGGTAGTCCTCTATTTGCCTCGCTATGAACAAAGCCTCTGCCTCAATTGGCGTAACCTGGGTACCCAACGGCACCAGTTGTTCACCATTGAACCAAAGTATAGCCGTGGACTTCATTTGTTGATAGGCACCCAAGATAGGCTCCATGTACTTCTCAATAACCAATTGAATGGCAATTACCATGTGGTTTATCCTCTCGATAAATGACTTAACATCAACCTCAGTTATTGAGGACACTAGGCACCACCCTGTTGCTGTCCCTGTTGTTGCTGTTGTGGCGATTGCTGAGGCATTGGCGGTAGTGGAGGAATTGGCGGTGCTTGGAATGCCTGGGTTGGTGGTGGCGGTGCCAATAACCACCTGCCTTTGCTCAGTATCTCATTAACGGCTCTAATCACCTCATCAAGACTCACGTTAGCACCACTTAGTGCGGTGTTTGCTAATTCCATTATCTTTACATTATGCCTACCCAATTCCTGGACCATTGCGACGGCACCATGCGTCGAATCAATAATGTTGTTAATGTATGACAAGGGTGCGGTGGCTATCACAGAAGCCAAGTCCAGCACGTTCTTAAGCGTGCCTAGGAACTTACTATACGTGTCCTGGACAAACCTACTAACCTCTTTGTACTCTGCCATGTCCTTAAAGACAATGTCAGGGTGGATTGCGATGCTGTTACCCTTAATCTCAATGACGCCGTGGATAATCATCTCATTCCTATCAACAATGACATCATAAATCCCAGGCTCCCTGTAAAAAACAACGGGTGGTTTTATACGGAAAAGACTCATTAGGAAAGCCATGAAACTACTAACCTCTATCTTCAGCTCCATGGACGTGTCCAACAACCTACACTGGATAGGCTCAGATATGATGTACATAACCTCCTGTGGACACCTCAACACCACATGCCCCTTATGAACTCTATCAATGATAAATACCTTAACCATTAAATAAACACGAGTTTTAGAAGCTAATAAAACTAACGAATCAGGAACGCTTAACCACGGGAACCCCAGCACTCTTGAACAGGTTATACAACCTATTAGCCACGGTTGTCCTATCGCCCCTGTTTATTGTACAATAGTTTGTGTCCACCACAACGTAGTTATTACTCGGGTCTATAGGAACGATACAGACATAATCAACCTCATTCTTTTCCTGAACCACGAAGGCAGGCGTCACCGATGTTTGAGTTTTCCTTTGGTTGGTGGACATCAGTGTCTAAAAACAATAAGTATTATTTAAGGATTTAGTTACATAACAACGGTTTCCTGGTGCCTACCACGTTTGAACAACATGACAACCCTATCCTTGGCACCAGGCTTTATCGCCTTAACAATTCCATATCTCTCCAAATGCTCACTCAAGTAGTTCTCTGCCATTTTCTCAATCTTATCACTATACCTCTTATCCTCAATGAGTTTCTTAACGGCAACCTGTCTTACCGCATTCATGATTGGGTCCGTAACCTCAGAGGTTACGTGAACAATCAAACCAATGGCAATCAACAACAATGGTGCAAACAGCATTATTTGCGTGGCAAAGCTCACGTAATAACCAATTGCGGTGCTACTGCCCGTGTTGTATCCCCACCATAGGTACATGACGTGGGGTATCACAAACAGGGCGATGAAGTAAGCCACTGCGTAGGCAATAGTCACAACAATGAACAACCTATACCTCTCAATGTAACTGAGTATGGACGGCATCCTAACCACAATCCTTGGTTTCTCCACGCCACCGTTTGGTTTTTCCTCACTCATTGCTTAATTAATGTGAATAGGTCCTTAAAAACCTAGCGTGAGTTTACAAACATCGGTGAGAGGGATTGCTGAAAGTAATGAACTAGGGGGTAGAAATTTGAAAAGGGTTGTTTTTACTTGGGTTGTTACTAACTGAGCCACCTGTCCACGAGTTCCATGAAACCCTCGGCAATCACTAGGGACGTTATTATCATGGTTAGGGTAAAGACCAGCAGGGTTGGTCCTCCAACGGTGTAGGCAACCACTGCCAAAGCCAGTATGTTGCCTGTGGCTATCAACTCCGTGATTTTACTAGGCAGGAAGTGGCTGTGGGCGTATGAGAAAACCACAACCAATGCCGATGCCACCGCCCCGAATATCAGTGGTCCATAGAATATGATGAATATTATCATGAACCACATGGCAGAGGAGATGGCTCCAGTGATTGTGAGTGATGACTCCAGGATACGCCTAGTGCTTATGAACCCAGTTAGTCTTTTTTCCTCGATGATTAGGTACACGGCATAGGTTATAGTCAATATAACATTCACAATAAGCGTGAGCAGAAAAAACTCAAATGTGATTGTTAATATTGAAGTACTCATTTTGAACCACCTGGTTAAACCTCGATAACTACCTCATTGGCTAATGCCCTTAGTATCATTGGGACCAGGATTACGGCACCTAAGCCTAGACCCGTTGCCGTCCCTATGAAACCAATTGAGTAGGTACTCAGTGGTGAAACCAAGGCACTGATTGGGCTTGGTGGCGTCAAGCCAAAAACTGATTGCAATATCACGTTCACTAATTCCCACGCCACTATCGCCGTGAACATGGTCCTAAAGCCACCCTCAACTGATGTCTTTGGGATTGGCAAACCGAATAGCTCAAGCACTGGTCTGGCTCCTGCCGTAGCCATCTCAATACCACCAGCTATGACACTGGCAACAACCAACCAGAAGAAAGCAACCCACAAAATACTATACACTATGTACTGAAACACAGAACCAACACCACTGGATTGTAGGGTGTAGGTCATTTCTAGGAACTTTAGGTGAGTGTAGGCGCCCCATGCCAGTGCTGAGCCAAATGCTATCGGCAGTGCAAATGCCAGTGCCTCACTAACCATCACCGCTATATCCAGTTTGGACACCATACATGCATGTAAAAACTAGGAATTATTTAAGGATTTAACGTAAGAAACCATCGCATTCCCATAGGCTTATCGAGAAACCAGTGGGGTTCGAAACATGAAAGACAACATATATTATGCGCCACCCCACATATACCTACACCGTAGTGTGTCTATGCGGTCTATAATGAACAAAAAGAGACACCCCCACGGGGTGGGAGGGTATATAGAAATATTAACCACTTGCGTGAGAAGAATTACGGGTGGTTTTCATGGGTAAAAAGATTGCTCAGTTTGTATCCAGGGATGAGGTTTTCCCTATTAGGTATAAGGCAGATGGCACTGCGCATATCTCCATGAACTTCTTCTACTCTAACCCTGATTTCCTCAAGTTCCTCTACGTCATGTCTAAGTACTACCCTGCAATGAGTGTTATCCTAAGGCTCGTGTTCCCAGATGTTTGGGTTGCGTGGGAAATTTGGCAGAGGAAAGCGAAAAAGAGCGCCCCCACTGACCCGAATGAGGAGGTTGCCGTGGACCCCAGGGTAACCAGGCTAATTAGAGCAATCGCCACTGCCGTGGGTAATGACAAGGTTCCTGAGGAGGTCGCCATTAGGTCCATGGCTCTTACCCTGGCTTTAATACGTGCCATGGAGGATGGTACTTTCCACGAGATTGGTGAAAAGGCGGGTAGGGTCCATGCCATGGCTGAGGTTTATCATAAGTACCTAAGGGGTGAGTTGGGTGATGAAGAGTTAATAGCCAACCTAGGCTCGATTCAGTTGTCCGTGTTAGCCAGGGCACCGCCTCCGCCTCCACCCTCTAGCCAATCCATAGAGCAACCCACGGAGGTTGTGGGGGATAATAACGAAAAGCGTGAGGCTAAGCACCCTGGTGAGGATGGGGTGTTTGCCAAGTTGTTTGCGAGTTTGATGTTTTCTACTGTTATGACTAAAAGGACTGAGGACTCCTAAAGCTTAATTACAACGTCCCTATTCAACCACATTAAAAACAACGCCAACCCAATGAGTCCTACCCCAACAATTGAGGTTGCTGGGATTGAGAAAGAGAGAATGCTTATTTTAGCCGTTAGGAGAGGCAGGGTTTTCTGTAGCAATTGAACTACTCCTTTGAATAACTCCTGGGCTATGCCTAACCCAGTCAGTGCCGTCCCAGTCCCTGCCAGTATTGATGCTGGCAGTATGAATTCCTCATATGGTGCATACGCTATGATTGGCAACTCACTCTCGCTTTCCTCCTCGCCCCACTCCTCAACCCTCCTGGACCTAACCCTAACGTGCTCACCAGGTCTCTTCTCAACCTCAAACTCATAGGGTGGGTACTCCTCAACCTCATACGCCGTCTCCTCGGGGTAGTGCCTAACTTCGTAAGGCTCCTCCTCACTCACAAAAACAAAGAAACAACACTCACTTATTACTCTTACGCCCCCAACCTTCGAGCCTAGGGTGTAGAAGCATTCCCAACCTCTTCACCACCTGTCTCCCTAAGTAAATCATAGAGTTCGTCGATTGTTATTTTAGTGCTGGATTTCGCATTTAGGAATAACTGGTAATGCGGGTCTAAACCAGCCTCGATTGGCTTAACCTTTCCCGCCCTGATTTTTTCTTTGTATAACTCATTAGCGTCCTTGAAGCCGTAGAGTGCCTTGGCAATACTCATTAGCACGTCAATGTCAGTAACGTTGTCGATATTGAACGGGATAATGACTAGGGCACGCTCTGGGAAAAACCTACGCAATTCCTTGTGCTCCTCAAACCACTTTGACATCCTCAATGGCATGGATATCGATATTTGCGGTCCCCTCCTAACCCTACGCATACTAATGAGTCCCTTCAAAATAGACCTGTGCGGTGTGTACAACTCAAGAATTAATGCCTCTGAGTGTCCTCCTATGGGTATCAACCTGTAATAGATTAGTTTTTCTTCCCAACTCATCAATTACGCTCTAAGACACGGGCTTATAAACCTAACGATAACGTACCCACTCCTCAACCGTGAGGATTGGCACGTAGGGCTTAAACCACTCAAGGTACCACATGTTCATGATTTCTGGGTCACTATTGACCTGGTAACAACCAGGGCACCTTTTCCGCAACTCATCCTTTGCCTTCTCACTCGGTGCCAAATTGAATGCATCAGTGTCTCCACTCAATACATGCCTCGCTAAACCAACCTCATGCAAAAACGTGAACGTCCTTTTCCTAATCCCTAAGACGTGTATGTCCCTACTAAACCCAGCATCAACTAACCTGGTTATTAGCGATGCAATGAATTTGTTGCATTTGTTGATGTCCTCAACGCACTTGAACTTTCCCCTGGCTGAGGTGATAATAGTGCCAGGTATGCCGATAACCACTGAATGCCATAATTTCCTAACCTCGATTGCCTTCTCAAGGGTTGTCCTCAGTATCTTCTCATCATCGCAATAATGACAAACAACAATAGGTACCCCATACCTCATAACATCATAAAACCTAACCCTCTCAAAGTACTCAATTGACTCATCAAGTCTCTTAAAATGCTCATTAACATCGTGGCTATCAGGAACAATAAAGAGCGTAATGTCATTCCAGAAACGCCTAACAAAACCAAAATACTCATTCAAATCAACACTCTTAATAACATTCGACTTGTAATTACTTGACTTGGGGTCCTCAACACCAACATCAACCATAATGGCACGTGGGAACCTACTAGGAGGGTTCTCACCAGGTCTAACCTTAAAGAATTCACTAACATCCCTCGGTTTTGAGAATATGGGAAATAAAGCCCTCATATTTAATACGCTCTAAAACACATGCTTATAAACATTACGCAAAAGATATTGTAGTTGCACGGTTCTCACGATGGCTTACGATTTTCACGTAAACTCACGGAAAAGCCACGATATCATTTTACAAATAATAAAGCCACAATTGGGTACCACGGGCAGTACAAGTACCACAGATTTTAGAGGGGGGTTAGAGAAAAACTTATTTCAGCTTCATATAGTAGAATCAGGGTTGTAATACAGGTTTTCAAAGAAAACTTTCCGTGAGCCAGTTTATTTTAGCTCAAAAACTTGTAGTGCTTGTACTGCCCGTAGTGCCTCCTAGATTGTAGTATATTCATAAAATTGAGTTCTTTACTTTTGTTTGGATTCACGGTTCTCACCGTGGTTTTCATCATTTTCCGTTGTTTCACCTTCCTCATCGATACTTCTCCTTAGGAATAGTGCTATGAAGTCTGTTACTGACATTGGGTAATAATAACCATTTTTATGCTGTATCTTTATCCCCATGAACTGCCTATGTGCCTTGGTCACTAAGTGCTTTTCTCCAACCAAAATGTGAATCCTCACCCTACCCATCCTTATGTTCCTAATTGCGGTTAGCAGTGCTTCTCTCGTGTCCTCGTCCATCTTTATATTGCTGTCAGTGATATAACCCTCTAATGCATCAATGTCCTGAATACTGGACATGTTGATACCTAGTTCGTTCTCGATTATGTTCTTTAGCTTTCTGAACTCATGTTCCTTTAGCTTTTCAATGTCATCCTGTGCTGTGGCGAACCTAACGTGGTCTGAGTGAAGTATGTAATTAAGGACTCTATTCAACGGTGGGTCTGGTCCCTGGTTTTTCCCCTTAGCCAACTTGATTGCCCTGGCTATTAACTTGTCCTCATCACTCGGTTCCTCCTCCATAATGTCCTCCTCAGATTCTCTAACATATTGCTCATACATGGTATTTAATGCATTGACTATAGGGTCCATGTTCACTCCGTAATTAATAACCAAGTACTTGGTTAGGTACATCGCCACATGGTACATGTTCTTACTTTTGAGAATTTCGTTACGCCAATCCTGCCTGTTCCAGATGTCAATCAAGCAACCCAATATGTTTGTATCGGGATATAGCTCATCAACATCAGTCTTAACCCTCTCACGATACCACTCAAAAATCGCCACCCTCCTTGTGTAAGCTGGACCTGCAACATCCTTAAGAATCTCCTCTATGTCTTGTCTCGATAGGTTAGTGTTTATAACCATGCTCCTCAGTGGTCTTGCAACCCTAATCCTAAAGCCATACTGTGTAGCCTGGGCGCCTATGATTGCTGAATCCGTGGCGGCGCCTAACAGCACATACGCAATTGTCTTAAATCCAGGCTCGCCAATGTCATCGAAAAACAACGGTACAGATAGATACTTAGTCAGTAAATTACGGATTCTAGGCACCGTGTTTATCGCATTATCACCAATAATCCTCACATACTCATCCTCGGGCGATAAACCGTAAACCCTAGCAATCGTCTTCTGACTCGTGGATTTACCCAAGTACTTAGGACCTGAGTTTATAAGTATTCTATCCTCAAAAACCCTAGTCATCCTAATGGCGGGCATGAAATGCTTGGCACCAACCATAATGAAATTATTGAACACGTAAACCTTATTCCTATTATAGTAGGTATTAACCCACTTAATGAAGTCCTCAATCAACGTTGGGTCACATTGGGGTCTCTTCACTGGGTATTCGACAAAGCCTATCTGCCAGCCATCGGGGTAAAATCCTGTGTATGCATAACCGTACTCCTCCTTTGTGTTTCTAAAGAGTAACCTAACAACACCCTCGATGATTTTCTTCTCTGTCGTTACAATACCCCTATCATTATCCCTGAATTCCCTCACCACATCAGCTAGATTCTCACCAACATACACATCGTATGATGTCTTGAGAATATACCTACGTTCACCATGTAGGTATTTGTCACGTATAACCCTGGGGTCCACCTCACCATCATAAATCTGAATCGCCTCAGTGGCGCCATCCTCACTCTCACTATGTGTTGGGTAATCAATAACTATACTAGCTGGTAACTTAATAACCTCAACCACGGTCTTACCACCAACATGCATGAACCCCAGGCTTATTGAAGTATTGCTTTGCTGTGGTGGTTGTTGTGGTTGTGATTGCTGTTGTGCTTGCTGTGGTTGTTGCTGTTCCCCTAGGTTCTTTACCTCACGGTTCTCGAAATAACCAATCTTAACCTTAGTCAGGATTTCCTTAACCTCCTCGGTAGTGATGTTAATCTTTTGGGACCTAAGGGCTTTGGCTAACTCTGTTGTGTCCTCGTTGATGTTAATCAACCTAAACTTACCGCATGCCCTGATTTCATTTTTCTCAACACATATTGCATAACCATCCTCTGCCTTGAAATACATAACGTTAATGTCGTTAAGCATGAAATACCTAAACTCAACCGCATTAGACATAACCCTCACCACCCAGTATCTTCATTACCTCACCGTATGACTCCATACAATTGATTGTGTTCAGCATATACATGATATCATGAACATTCAACAACTTAATAGCCCTAGCTAGGTGGTTCGGTTCGCATGACTTAATACGGACACAATTATGTTCGCCTGCGCAAACAATCATAACATTGCCGTCTCTCCTAACTGTGAGAAGCACCTTAGCATGAACCTTATCCCTATCCTCCTCACTTGGTTTTACACCATAAAGCTCAGGGTGGGGTTTAGAATCACAGTACTTAGCCACAAAATCCTCAACATTAACACCTGCCTTTTGGGCGATTTCCCTAATGACTTCGCAGTTGGTGAGATTCATGGCACCAAGCACCATGGCTAAGTGAACCGCATCGCCATACTTGAACCAGTAGCATTCTGGTTTGTGGTCCATTTCACGGCAAACAACCACGTTATCCCTAACCCTCTCGACAAAGACGCTCATTTTTGCTCACCTTCAGACCATGGTGAGTACATGATTATGTATGCCTTGTTAATATATGCTATATCACGAACAAACGGTAGGTTCGCCTTCTCGACCTTAACCACAACCCAGAAACTACCCATCGTTATGAC